>Ga0075269_10000046_pt1 | contig 21945 bp, 21 predicted proteins | sample SF_Rice_5C_0N_10_FD_69773 | JGI IMG/M metagenome (GOLD analysis project Ga0075269, IMG submission 69773) | Rice paddy soil microbial communities from Twitchell Island, California, USA - SF_Rice_5C_0N_105 | ecosystem: Environmental > Terrestrial > Soil > Paddy field/soil | place: USA: Twitchell... | reverse complement strand
TATTAAAATGTTTTAATCTATTATCTGGACTTTCTAATGCCAATAATTATTTTGTTATTACTACTATTTTTGAGATCCTCATTGGACTCTTCTTCTGCATATTTAGGTCAGATGACAACAGACTCATTCTTCAGCTTAAGTAATCCGGTTATTTACTCAATTCTTCTTCTTGTAGTAATACTTGCCCTTATATTTATTTTTTATAAATATATTATAGTTCCGATGCGCACACATTTTGATGCAGAAAAGCTTGACCTAAAGCTTCAGTACGCACAATTAATGGCTGCCTTTGCAGAAGCCGATCCTGATCCCGTATTTCGGTTTGATGAAACAGGTAAGATAACTATGACAAATGAAGCAGGAACAAAACTCATACATTCTCTATCCAAAAACAGTAAAAATCTGAATACACTTATCCCCGAAATCTCAAACCTTGATCTAGGTTCATGCATAAAAGACGGCAAAACCTTCGATATAGTCGCTAAAATAAACGACAAATCGTATAAGTTTACGCTTACCGGACTGCCTGAAATGAAAATCGGACAGATATACGGAAGTGATATAACTGAATTAAAATTAGTTGAAGATCAATTAAAACAAGCATTGAGAAAAGCAGAAGATTCAGAAAAGATCAAATCATATTTCCTTGCTCAAATGTCCCATGAGATTAGATCACCGCTTACTGCTGTACTTGGATTTAATTCAATTATAAAGGATGAGATATCGGAGAATATTACTGAAAACCTGGAATTTGCTTTTAATGCTATAGAGAAAAGCGGCAGAAGATTAACGAGGACAATTGATCAGCTTTTAAACATGGCTAATTTACAGACCGGAGGTTACGAGTCAAAAATTGAAGGTGTAGATATACAAAAATTAGTCGAAAATATAATGGAAGAATACAGCCCGGATATTTTCTCTAGGAATTTGAAATTTATTTTTGAGCGAAAAACACAGGATAAATTTGTTAAAATTGATAAATATGGGTTAACTCAAATTTTGGAAAGTATTATCGATAATGCAATTAAGTACACAAATAAAGGTGAGGTCAAAATAATTATCGATAAAACCGAAGAAGGTAAAAAGTTTATATCTGTTGCAGATACGGGCATAGGTATGTCCGATGAGTTTGTTCAGGAGCTTTTTAAACCTTTTACACAAGAAGTAATGGGGTACAACAGACCTTTTGAAGGCAATGGGCTTGGCCTTGCGCTTAGTAAAAAATATGCAGATATGAATAATATTGATGTATTAGTAGAAAGCGAAAAAAACAAAGGGTCTGTTTTCACGGTTTTATTTAATGAATAATGGAGTAATTGATATGTCTGAAACAATAACAGAGAAAAAACCTAAATTACTAATAACTGAAGATGATTTTGAAAACCAGAAATTTCTTGAAATGTTCTTAAAAAGAAAATTTGATATAGAGATTTGCGATTCAGAACAGTCCTTTTACGGATGTATAAACAATACAAAATTTGATGTTGTATTGATGGACATTTCATTACGCGGAAACAAAAACGGTCTTGAACTAACAAAAGAGCTAAAAAAGATGCCGGGTTATGAGAAAGTACCTGTGGTCTGTCTTTCCGCCCATGCATTTAAGAAAGATAGGGATAATGCTATGAGTGCAGGAGTAGATGTGTTCTTAACAAAACCTGTTGAAAATAAAGTACTGATGAATACCCTGCTGGAAGCAGTCGTTAATAGTAAGGAATAGGGTGAATCGCGGATTTAGATATTTGGAGGTTTATTAGTTATATAAATATAGGAACTTATTATTGCTATATTGATAAATATGAAGAATTCGCGAAAATGCTAGAAATAAAGATAGTCAACCCGGATAAATTTTGATATTAAACTTACCACAGCTTACTCAATTACCAATACTCTTTACATCCTACTTTCTACTAAATTTAGGTTCTTCAAGGGTAAGTATGAGGGATATACGGTGAGTGTCCGGAAGACTTTCTAAACTCGATCCGCTGAATCTAGCGAAAGAATAATCTATATTTAATTTCGGAAGTTTTATTCCAGCGCCGATTGTAAATTGTCTTACATCATTATAACCGGCTCTTATCATAAAAATGTTCTTGAAATTATACTCAAGTCCGGCATGCCCATCAAAACTTACAGGGCCTACATAGAACTCAGAAGCATATTGCCTATTTTCGAATCTAATATCCAGATCTACTGCAGGCATAATAGTGCCGAATAGGAAATTAAAATGATAAGCAGCACCAACCTTTGCAGTAGGGGTAACAAGTTCGTTCCTTCCCGTACTCCAGGCAACGATCGTAGTAGTAATATCTTGAAGATTTGCGCCTAGAGAAAAGTCCTTAAAAGGAGTGTACAATGCCCCGACGTCGAAACCGATTCCGTAAGCATTATACTCTGCTATGCTTCTGTATATCAGTTTAACATTTGCACCCAGATTAAGTTTATCGGAATAACGTTTTGCAAAAGTAAAATAAACTGCCCAATCTTGATCGCTAAATTCGGTTATTTTACTATAGTCTAAGCCTGCTGCAGGATCATTTATAAAATTAGGATCATTAACTACCTGCCCTGTGTTTTTATCTATTAGGGCTCCTCTTGTATCGGGAATTCCATCAACACCAAGCCTCATAATACTTAAGCCAAAGCTCATATCTTTACCATAAGGGATTGCCACTCCGGCATAATCATAATTTACCAGACTACCGAAGTGTTCCTCATGCATCAAAGATATTTCAGGATAATTTATTTGTTCCAAACCAGCTGGGTTATAATATCCGGCAGTCACATCATTAGCAATTGCAACGAAAGCCCCGCCCATACCCAGTGGCCTTCCGCCGACTCCTATTGCCATGAACTCACCGGCATATTTCCCAATTACAGTTTGTGAAGAAACATTCGGAATATAGAAAATAAATGAGGCAGCAATTAGAACGAGTAATTTTTTAGGCATTAATGAAGATTCCCATCATTATATATCTTAAATACTGAATACAAAATTGACAAATTGATATTGAAAGTCAAGGCAATTTATTCACTAAATTATTTAACTTTTCCCTGGTTAGCAACTGCCTGAGCCTTCTTGGCTATTTCATCGGCATTGCCGAGATAATAATTTCTAATCGGTTTCAGTTTTTCATCAAGTTCATAAACAAGCGGCGTACCGGTCGGGATATTTAGCCCAACGATTTCTTCTTCCGGAACATTATCAAGATACTTAACTAAAGCTCTAAGGCTATTGCCATGTGCTGTTATTATTATTTTTTGCCCTTCCTTTACTAAGGGAGCGATTCTTTGTTCCCAATATGGAACGAAACGGGCAACCGTATCTTTAAGGCATTCTGTTAATGGCAGTTCTGATTCTTTAAGGTTTTTGTAACGAGGATCTATACCCGGATAGCGCGGGTCGTTCTTCTCTAATTTTGGAGGCTGGATGTCATAACTTCTTCTCCAGATATGGACTTGTTCCTCACCAAACTTAGCAGCCGTTTCTGCTTTATTTAGACCCTGAAGTGCACCATAATGCCGTTCATTTAATCGCCATGAACGTTCAACAGGTATCCACATCATATCTAATTCATCGAGAGTAACCCATAAAGTCCTAATTGCTCTTTTCAATACTGATGTAAATGCCATATCAAAAACATAGCCCTCACTTTTCAATAATTCCCCGGCATTCTTTGCCTCTTTAATTCCTTGCTCTGATAGGTCTACATCTGTCCATCCGGTAAAGCGGTTTTCCTTATTCCAGATACTTTCGCCGTGTCTTAATAATACTATTTTATAACTCATTTATTTTTCTCCAGAAGATTAAATTGAAAAACATTCCCATTTATCATTACAAAAATAGCCAATGAACTTCCCCAAATCAAAAATAATTTTGAATATAAAGAACTAAATTTTAATTTTGAATTGAGTTTTAAATAGAATTTACTCGTCTTTAACTAGAAAAGGAGGAACGCACGTGAAAATTCTTCTGCTAATAGCATTTTTATTCATTTCTGTATCTTTTGCATTTTCTCAGCCTAAAATTGAAAATGAAGTCGATACTGCTTACCAGAATGCAAAGAAAGGCGTCTATTGGGCGCTGGCAAATATTCCATTAAAGAAACCCAGGCTTGATAATGATCTAATTATTGAGGACAAGCTTTGTGCATCAGTAAAACTTGATAAAGAAATAAATGGGATTAGGATTATTTCGGTTGGGTACAATAGTTCAAATGAGGTAACAATAAAAATATTCAAATCCTTCGATAATCTTGTAAAGGAAGGTTATATTAAAGATTATAATAATGGAGATCTTGACCTGCTGAAGAAAGAATAAAAATAGACGTTAAGAAAGAGTGCTTCTGAATTTCTGCTCGACATTTACGGCAAAATTGCTGGCTATTGAACCGGTTTCTATTTCGGATCCTATTAAATCTTTAAGCGTGATCTTGCCTAGTACATTATCGAGCAATGACTGTACGGTTCTCCATATAGATCTGATTGAGCAATCGATTGAGTGGGTACAGATTGATTCAGCACCGGAGTGGTCAGCACAGAAATCAGCTTCATATAATTTCCCCCCGAGAGCAGCAAGAACATCTCCTAGTATTATTTGATCTGCCGACCGGGCTAACTTATAACCTCCGGTCTGCCCGCGTGTACTTTCAATGAAGCCGCCAAGACGCAATGCCCTCAAAAGTTTTCCAGTATTTGCTTCTGTCATGCCTTCTAATTGACTTATCTCCGGTATAGTTAATCCATTAGGTGATTTCGCCTTGCAGATCCTAAGTAGACATCTTAAACCATATTCTTCCTGAGCGCTGAATTTCATTTTAATATATTTTATTTATTCCGATTTAGAATTATAAACTCATTTTGCCTTACTATGAAAAATAGATGCGTGAATGCATGCAATTGGTGATTTGCTTGTAATCATGCATCCACGCATTTATCAACTTTTGAATAATGGTATTTTAGAACCGCACATTCTAGCATGTACTACTTGAGCAAATTGCTCCGGACTGATTGAAGGGCCTTTTGCAGTACAAAGCTCATCAAAAGCCTGGATTAAGGTTTCAGCTATTTCCTCGGCTCTTCTACCTTCGATTTCATATCTCTGTAAGAAATAAATAAGAGAACCATTCCTGAATATTGCTATACTAGGTGATGAAGGGGGGAAGTTTCCAATATACTGACGGACTTTGTCCACTGCATCCCTATCCTGCCCTGCAAATGCCGTATAAAGTTTATCGGGTATTACTTTATTCTGGAGAGCAAGCGATAATCCGGGGCGTGCGCTTCCGGCTGCACATCCGCAAACGGAATTTACCATAACTAAAACTACTTTATCGTCTTTAACATTAATTGCCTTATCTACTTCAACTGGAGTTAGCAATTCTTCGAAGCCAACTGCGACAAGTTCGTCTCTCATTGGCTGTACTGCGTCCTGATCATAAATCGGCGGGCGTGATATTATATTGAACATGTTTTCTCCTATCTTTTCTTTTGATTTATAGTTTTAAAACTCTAAATATTAATCGATTCTTTCAGTACATCCCTAATTCAATCTTAGCGATATCCGACATCATATCTCTATCCCATGGCGGATCCCATACTAATTCAATGTTTATGTCCTTTACTTCCGGGATTGATTTAATTTTTGTTTCCACTTCTCCCGGAAGAGAGCCTGCAACCGGGCATGCCGGGGAAGTTAGTGTCATTTTAATATTTATATTTGAATCGTCATCAATTTTTATCTCATAAATCAATCCGAGCTCAAAAATATCAACCGGTATTTCAGGATCGTAACATGTTTTCAGCATTTGAATAATTTTATCTTCAAACTCCTGCTTACCCAGCGTTGCTAATGCTTCTGCGGGCTTACTTAAATTAGCTGCCTGCGGTGCTGAATTAGAAACTTCTGTATGATTTACCATAATTTCATTATTGCTTGTTTCCTGAGATTCAGTCCTATTTTTTTCTTTCTTAAAAAACATAAATTACTCCTCGGTAGAAATCACTTTTTTCCCATCATGCAGAGCTGAAATTAGAGTATGCCATGCAAGGCTGGCGCACTTAACTCTTGCAGGAAAATCTCTTACGCCGGCGAATACAGCAAGTTTGCCAAGTTCTTCAATTTCTGCCTCGCCTGTAAGTTTCCCTGTTACTAAATCGTGAAATCTTTCAAAAAGCCTTTCTGCTTCTTCTTTTTTCATCCCTTTAATAATTGAACTCATCAAAGAAGCGGATGCCTTCGAGATTGCACAGCCTGAACCCTGAAAACCTACATCTTTTACTACATTATCTTCTACAATAAGATAAAGATCAATTTTATCACCGCATAGGGGATTATATCCTTCAGCAAAGTGATTGGCATTTTCCAGTTTCTTAAAATTTCTCGGACTTTTATTATGGTCCAAAATTACCTGCTGGTAAAGTTCTCTTAATTCCGCATCCATTATTTTATATATTCCCTATTAATTAAATACTTCTATAATTTTCTTCAGGCTGTTTATTAGAGTATCTACCTCTTCTTTAGTATTATACATTGCAAAAGATGCACGGGATGTAGCGGGAATATTATATCTATCCATTACCGGCTGTGTGCAGTGGTGTCCAGTTCTTATTGCAACTCCTTCAAAATCCACAAACGTTCCAACATCATGCGGATGAATGTTATTTATTACAAAAGAAAGTACGCTGCTTTTCTTCTTCGCCTCCCCGATTACTCTAATCTCCGGTATTTTGGAAATACTTTCTGTAGCATAAGTAAGAAGTCCGCCTTCATACTTTGCAATGGAATCAATGCCGATACTCGAAACATAATCTATCGCAGTCCCGAGGGCGATTGCATCAGCAATATTTGAAGTCCCGGCTTCAAACTTATAAGGCAATGCATTGAAAGTGGTTTCTTCAAAAGTAACCTTAGAAATCATATCGCCTCCGCCCTGATATGGAGGAAGCTCATTAAGTAGCTTTTCTTTCCCGTAAAGAACTCCAATGCCCGTCGGTCCGTATATCTTGTGCCCCGAGAAAGCGAGCATATCACAATCAAGCTTTTGAACATCGATTGTTAAATGCTGTATTGCTTGTGCCGCATCAAGTATAACCGGAATGCTATGCTTGTGGGCAGTTTCAATTATTGCCTCAACAGGATTAACAGTTCCCAGGGAATTTGAAACATATACAACGGAAACTAGTTTGGTCTTTTCGTTAATCATCTTCTCGAATTCTTCGAAGATAATTTCGCCGTTATCTGTAATCGGGACGATTCTTAACTTTATATCTTTTTCTTTTGCGATCAGCTGCCAGGGTACTATGTTAGAGTGATGCTCCATTGCTGTAATGATAATCTCATCGCCTGGTTTCAATTTGCCTCTGCCGAAAGAGATTGCTGCAAGATTAAGGGAATCAGTAGTGCCTTTGGTAAATATAATTTCTTTCTCGCTTTTTGCATTTATAAAGTTCTTTATCTTTATACGAGCATCTTCAAATTCTTTAGTAGAAAGCTCACTTAGAAAATGAACGCCGCGGTGTATGTTTGCATTCATTGTAGTGTAAAATTCAACAAGCTTATCGATAACAGCCTGCGGTTTTTGGGTTGTTGCTGCATTGTCCAGGTAGCATAGCGGCTTTCCGTGTACGGTAGTTCTAAGTATAGGGAAATCAGAACGTATCTTTTCAATGTCGAATATTTTCGGCTCGGTATGTACTGCTGTTTTATTCACTTTCTTACTCCAGTGAGGTTAAGCTCGCTTTAACTGCGAACTTCACTCATAGTTAATTTATTAAATCTCTTTGCCAATACTTCTTCTAAGTACTTTTTAACCTCATCAACCTGAATCGATCTTACAACATCGCTGGCAAATGCATGGATAAGTATCGCTCTTGATTTTTCCTCACCAATCCCGCGGGACTTTAAGTAGAACATCGCATCTTCGTCTAGCTGTCCGATTGTTGCTCCATGGCTGCATTTAACATCATCTGCAAAGATCTCAAGCTGCGGCTTAGTATTTACCAAGGCTCCGTTTGAAAGGATGATGTTTTTATTCTCCTGGAATGCATTTGTCTTTTGCGCATCGCGCCTAACAATTACTTTCCCGTTGAACACACCGTGTGAAGTATCGTCAAGTATTCCTTTATACTTCTCATGGCTGGTGCAATTCGGTTTTGCATGGTCAATCAGTGAATGAGTATCATAAAGCTGATTGCCTGTTAGCAAGAATAACCCATTCAAAGAACATTCACCGCCTTCATCGTTGAAGCGGGCATTGATATCGTGCCGTGCAATCTCTCCGCCCAAAGAAAATGAATATGAAGTAAAGCTGCTATCTTTTTCCTGGTCAACTTCGGTACGGGAGATATGAAAAGCGCTGAGATTTTCTTCCTGCAGTTTAATATGTTTAACAGTAGAATTTTGTCCGGCATAAATCTCGGTGACTACATTTGTAAGATATATTCCTTCATCAAGGGAAAGATAACGCTCAACGATTGATACTTGAGAGCTCTTCCCCGTAACATAAAGGTTGCGCGGCTGAGCAAGAATGTTTTTACCGCCGGTCGAAGTAATAAAAAGAATTTGAACAGGTTCCTCAAGGATTTGATTATCCGGAACATAAACAAATGCTCCATCTCTTGTAAATGCAGTACTGAGGGCTGTAAATATTTGTTCTCTATGATTGGCGTATTTACCGAGATGCTGATTGACAACAGGCGAGTTGTCTTTCAACTGCCCGGCTAAGCTGCCGACGGTAATTCCGCCGGAAGATTTTACAAGATGAGAAAGTTCCTGTGCAAAATGTCCGTTTACAAAAACCAGGACATTTCCTTTAGTCTTATCAAAAAGATATTTCTTTACTTGCTGAAGCTTTAATTCGATCTTAGCTGCTGGTTCGAAATTATATTTTAGCAGCGGCGATATATTTGTAAAGCGCCAATCCTCATCATGCGCAGTAGGGAAGTTAAGCTGAGAAAATCTTTCAAGCGCTTCTTTCCTAATCTTATGAACCGGCTTCGAGCTTTCGCCGTTAAGGCTGTTTTCAAATGATTCGAAACTCTTTAGATACCAGTTTTTCACATCCAATAACTGACTCATTGCGCCGCCCTCTCCTTAAACAACCCCGCATAATTGCATGCCTGCCGCTGGCGAAGCATGATTTCGTGGTGCAAGCTGCTGTTGTATCTCATGCATCCACGCAGAAATCCCTCAAGGCTCGGCTCATGTATAATCTCTAAAATCTTGAAGTATTTGAATTTTATTTTGTCAATACTAAGTAATTGAAGCCTTGCCGATACTGATGCATCCATGCGCTTATTCTTTCCAATATTTTTAATCAAGTCATTCATCTTTTATGCTAATTCTTTCTGTTCCTTCAGCCAGTCGTAACCTTTTTCCTCAAGCTCAAACGCTAGTTCCTTACCTCCGGATTTAACAATCTTGCCGTTATAAAGTACATGAACAAAATCCGGAATAATGTAATTCAATAATCTCTGATAATGCGTTACAACAATGGCAGCTCTTTCAGGCGACTTCAATTTATTAACACCGTTTGCTACAATTCTAAGGGCATCAATATCAAGGCCCGAATCGGTTTCATCAAGTATTGCTAGCCTAGGCTCAAGTACAGCCATCTGTAAAATTTCATTCCTCTTCTTCTCGCCGCCGGAGAATCCATCGTTAACTGCACGGCTTAAAAGCGATTGGTCCATCTCCACAAGCTTCATTTTCTTTTTAAGATGAGTCATGAACTCCATTGCATCCAATTCTTCTTCGCCTCTGTATTTCCTTATTTCATTTATTGCCGTCTTAAGAAGATTAACGTTGCTTACACCAGGGATTTCTACCGGGTACTGGAAGGCTAAGAATATTCCTTCGCGCGCCCTGACTTCAGGCGACAGTTCCAATAAATTCTTGCCGCTAAAAGTCACCGTACCTTTAGTTACTTCGTATTCTTTTCTTCCTGCAAGTACTTGAGCAAGCGTACTCTTGCCGCTTCCGTTAGGTCCCATTATTGCATGAACCTCACCTGTGTTTACCGTTAAATCGATACCTTTTAAAATTTCTTTTCCTCCAATATTTGCATGAAGGTTTTTTATCTCTAACATTCTTCGTCCCGATTATTTAATACTTTATTGATTATAAAAATTCCTTGCTTTATTTATCCGAATCAATTTTAATTTTAAATTGTTTAACCAACGCTTCCTTCCAGGCTGACGCTTAAAAGCTTCTGGGCTTCTACCGCAAACTCCATAGGAAGTTCCTTAAATACTTCTTTACAATAACCATTTACTATTAAGTTAACAGCATCTTCTCTTGAAATTCCTCTCTGGTTAAGATAGAAAATTTGGTCTTCACCAATCTTAGAGGTCGTTGCTTCATGTTCCATCTGTGCGGTCGAATTATTGATCTCAAGATAGGGGAAAGTATGCGCACCGCATTTATCTCCAATTAATAAAGAATCGCACTGAGAAAAATTGCGTGCGTTATCGGCTCTTCTTATTATTCTTACCTGACCTCGATAGCTGTTGTTGCTTTTGCCAGCAGAAATACCTTTTGAAACAATTGTACTTCTCGTATTCTTACCCATGTGAATCATCTTTGTACCGGTATCCGCTTGCTGATAATTGTTTGTTACAGCTACTGAATAAAACTCACCAATTGAATTATCACCGATCAAGAGACAACTTGGATATTTCCATGTAATTGCTGAACCTGTCTCAACTTGTGTCCATGAAATTTTTGAATTTACACCTTTGCACATTCCGCGTTTAGTAACAAAGTTGAATATACCGCCTTTGCCGTTCTTATCACCAGGATACCAGTTTTGAACAGTTGAATATTTTACAGTAGCATTATCGAGTGCTACCAGTTCAACAACTGCTGCATGAAGCTGGTTCTCATCCCGCATTGGTGCAGTACAGCCTTCAAGATAACTTACATAGGCGCCTTCATCAGCAATAATTAATGTGCGTTCGAACTGCCCGGTATTCTTCGCATTGATCCTGAAATAAGTTGAAAGCTCCATTGGGCATCTTACACCTTTAGGAATGTATGCAAACGAACCATCGCTGAACACTGCTGAGTTCAGTGAAGCAAAAAAGTTATCAGTAGAAGGAACAACACTGCCGAGATACTGTTTAACTAAATCAGAGTGGTTCCTTATTGCTTCAGACATGGAGCAAAAAATAATTCCAAGCTCTGCTAGCTTGCTCTTGAAAGTTGTCGCAACCGAAACACTGTCGAATACTGCATCTACAGCAACACCTGAAAAGATCTTTTGCTCTTCTATTGAAATACCAAGCTTCTGATATGTCTTAATTAATTCTGGGTCTGCTTCATCAAGACTATTAAGCTTCGGTTTATTCTTCGGAGCTGAATAATATGAAATTTTCTGGTAGTCAATAGGATCATAATGAATGTTTGCCCAATTCGGCTCTTTTAAAGTAAGCCAATGACGGTAAGCCTTTAGCCGCCACTCAAGCATAAATTCCGGTTCTTCCTTTATAGCAGAAAGCCGGCGGATAATATCTTCATTTAGTCCTTTTGGAAATGTGTCGGATTCTATATTACTGACAAATCCGTACTTATATTCTTTATTGGCTAACTCTTCAATTTGACTTACTTCAGTACTCATTTGTTATCCATGCCTTTTTCAAAATCTTAACCATTTTTCTCTAATTTTGTATGGTGTTTTAACATATAAATCGAAGTATATGTGAAACTATGATCGTAATTTCATAAAAGTGCTGTACAATAAAATTAGAGTATAGATTAAGAACAAATATTAAAATTACATCCAAACCTAATGTATCTGTACAAAAATGTCAAGATAAGAGTCGCTATTCTTCAATAAAACATTGAGATTGTGATTGTAATTAGTTGAAATTAGTATCATTTTTCTCCCACATGTACCTTTTGGTGGTTCTTTATAACTAATGTTCCGGAATACTTTAATCCTGCATGATTGTATAAATTTATAAATTCTTTAGTACTGTAAATTTTTACATGTTCTGGTTCCAGTCGTTTTACTATTTTGTCAATCCATTTCAAGAAAATACTATCAGCAGTCGGATCTAAAACATAGGCCTTGCCGCTTACTTTTAGCAGACGATAAAATTCTTTCAAAGCTTTATCCGGGTTTAAATAATGATGAAAGGAATTTGTGCAAATTATAATATCAAAAAAGTTTCCTTCTAAAGGAATTAATTCAGCATTTGCTTTTATGAAATGAACATTGCTGGTTTCTCCGAAATTCAGTTTAGCTTTGTCTATCATCTTATCTGAAAGGTCAACTCCATAAAAAATCCCTTTTCCATTTACAGCTTTAATTGCCTGCCCAATTGCCCATCCTGTTCCGCACCCAACATCCAGAAAGCGGACATCATCTTTAAGACTTATTAAATCAATCAGATCTTGCTGTGCCTGTCGTAAATATTTATACTTCCAACCATCACTATCTAAAGAAGCTGACCATTTATCCCACTTTGCTTGGTTTAATTTTAAAAACTCAGATTCATTTCTCATTATTGTTCCAGTTGCGGATCAGATTAAAATTTATTTTTGTCTTGTATATACATAAGCCCGTCCGCCTTGCTTCAATGTAAATTCTTTAAATTGTCCGTTTTTCACTTTAGTAAATGTTATAACAATTCCAGCCGCATCAAACTTAAACTCTGTTCCATTTACTGCTGATAAAGGAAATGCAGATTGATTTGTTGCCTGCGCAGTAAGAGTAGTGCCGTTAAGCTTAATTGTTATTAAAAGAGGCAATGCAGCTGACGAATATATCCCTTCGAACCTGGACAATTCATCTTTAGATAAATTGATAGTTTTAAAATCCGGGAAATTATACGGTTTATTATAATATATGCTTAATACGCCGATTAAGATATCGTTCATTGTGTAATTCATTCCGTTGCTGCAGAATGCAAAGGCTAACCTGTCATCAGGAAAATAAGAAATAAATGACTCAAATCCATCTATTCCGCCCGTATGGCCAAAGGAATACCTTCCGTAGAAGGGGAAATTAAAAATTCCCATACCGAAATTATCTTTCAAAGTTGTCATTTCTTTCAAATATTCCTTATCGATCAACTTCCCATGGAATAAGGCGTCAATAAATTGAATTAAATCTTCTGGATCGGATACAATTGATCCTGCACCACCGGGAATGCTCATATCCGTTTCTGGCTCTTGTTTCCAGGAGCTGTCTTTCCATGTATAAGAATATGTTTCATTATTATTAGTATCGATCTTATACCCATAATAGGTATTCTTAAGATTAATTTTGTTTAGAATTCTATTCCGGAGTTCATTTGAGTAACTATCATGGGTAATCTTTTCAATAATATATCCTAACAAAACATAATTTGTATTACTGTATTCACCCTTTTCTGCCGGTTGAAAATCAGGCTTATCATGCTCAAATATATTCAGAATCTCCTTTTTAGTTTTTGGCTTTGTATACCAGGTCAGATAATCAGGATCATTCGTAAAATTATGCAAGCCGCTATGATGATCAAGTAAATCAGCAATTGTAATTTTACCTGCATTTGGAATATTAGGGAAAAAATTTGATAGCGGCGTATTCAGACTGAGTTTTTTCTCTTCAATTAACTGAAATATCATTACTGCCGTAAACATTTTAGTTATGGAACCAATTCTATATTTTGTATTTATATCAGCGGGTAATTTGTTATTATCATTTATTTCAGCATAACCATAAGCCCGGCTGAACAGAATCTTATTATTCCTAGCTATGGCTGCAGAGCCCATCATCTTATTACTTGTATAAAAATATTTCAGCACACTGTCTATTCTGGCAAAATCTATCTCAGATTGAGCGAATAAATTTAAACAGCTTGAAATTAAAATCGAAAGCAGCAGCGATTTGACCAAAAAATTTCTTATCATAATATTTCCCAATAAAAATTTAATCTATTGAACTATTTATTAATCAAAGTTAAACTTCCTAATAATCCCTCTAAAATTAATAATTGAACTTAGGTTTACCAAGATATTTAAATGCTAAGTATCTATGCCCAATTTATCAATCTTTAGATAAAAATATACTTTTTTTCCATTACACACGAGATTTCAGGTGTTAAATATCCGTTTAATTCTTAAATATTTTGTTATTATCGGGATAAGATTTTTGATTTTGAGAAATAATATCAATAGTCACTTGAGGATGAATTGAGATGCTGAACTACTTTAAAAAGATTGTAATATAGGGTTAAATTCTCTGTAAAGCCATGGTAAAGGGCATGTAAAGGGCATTTAAATGCCCTTTACATGCCCTTTACCATGGCTTTATATAGGAATTATCAGGTATGTGAAGATATCCAGATGCATCTATTAAGTATTTTATCTAAGCTTTTCCTACCAAGTTACAATACAATGGAAAACTATGAATCTAAGTACAATTTAAACCTTAACATACTTTGGAAATCATAGATTTCTGTAAATTTTTCAAATTGTTTTTATCCCATTATTAAGTTAATTTTAATTTCAAATTATTAAAGAATGGATAGATTATTGGACGAAAATAATAATAATATAAGTACCGGTGACGCCGGAGGCCAAATTGAGAAACCAGATAAGACAACCGATGATAAGCAAGCTAAGAATTTCCATCATAGGCCGTACTATCAAAGGAGAAAAAAATACTTCAGGCCAGGCCAGCAGCAGCAAGAAAGAACACAATTTAAGAAATTGTCGATTGTAATCCCGCTCTTTAATGAAGAAGAATCATTAAACCCGCTAACTAATGAAATAAGGAAAGCATTAAAGCAAGTGGATATCAGCCTCGAAGTTATTTTTGTAGATGACGGAAGTACTGATGGCTCATTGAAAATTATCAAAGATATTTGCAAACAGGACAGAAGATTTAAATATGTCAGCTTCCGTAAAAATTATGGTAAGTCGGCTGCATTGCAAATCGGTTTTAAGCAGGTTACAGGTGATGTTGTTGTGACTATGGATGCAGATCTTCAAGATGACCCCAATGAAATTCCTAATCTCCTAAGAAAACTTAACGAAGGTTTTGACTTAGTTTCAGGATGGAAGAAAAAGCGTCACGACCCATTCATTAAAAAACAATCCTCTAAATTCTTTAACTTCGTAACAAGAATAATTAGCGGAATTAAAATACACGACTTTAATTGCGGTTTAAAGGTGTACCGAAAAGATGTAATTGACAATATAAAAGTTTACGGTGAATTACATCGCTATATGCCGGTACTTGCTGACTGGGAGGGATTTTCTGTCTCCGAGGTAGTTGTTACCCATCATCCCCGTAGGTACGGAAAAACCAAGTTTGGTATTTCAAGATTCTTTAAGGGATTTGTTGATTTAATTACAGTTATCTTTTCTACCCGGTATATTAAGCGTCCGATGCACTTCTTCGGTTTCTTCGGCGCATTATCTTTTATCATAGGATTAATTGTAAACGGATATTTAACAATTGATTGGATCATGGGTAAACCTTTAAGCAACAGGCCAATGCTGTTTTTAGGTATGCTGTTAATTATAGTCGGAGTTCAGATGTTCAGCGTCGGATTGCTCGGTGAAATGCTCGTAAAAAGCTCGATCCATGAAGAAGAATATATTGTTAAAGATAAAGGCTGAATAAATAAAGGAGAGATCCGCTGCTGTGCTTTAACTTTATCGTAAGACAAATTTTTGATTCTCAATCTTCAATTTGTTGAATGAAAATAATCATACTTTCAACTGCATATCCGCTGCGTGGAGGAATTGCCCACTTTACCGGATTGCTTTATCAAGAATTGGCAAAGCAACATGAAGTTAAAGTAATAACTTTCAAGAGACAATATCCTTCTTTTTTATTCCCCGGGAAATCTCAGCTTGAATCAAGCGATACCACAGAAAAGATAGATACTGAAGTACTTGTTGATTCAATTAACCCAATTAATTGGATAAAAGTTGGGATTAAGGTCAAGAATGAAAAGCCTGATCTTTTAATATTCAAATACTGGATGCCGTTCTTTGCGCCTTGCTTCGGTACAATTTCCAGAATAGCCAAAAGGAATTCGATAACTAAAGTACTTACGATTTGCGATAATGTTATACCGCATGAAAGAAAGCCGGGAGATATCTCACTAACTAAATATTTCTTCAAAGCTGTAGACTACTTTGTCTTGCTGTCAGATAAAGTACGCAGCGACCTTCTAAAATTAAAACCGGATTCAGTGAATAAGGTGCTGCCTCATCCTATCTATTCAAATTTTGGATTACCAGTCGGTAAAACTGAAGCTAGAAATCATTTAAAACTCAATGAAGAAAGACTGATCTTATTTTTCGGATTCATACGGGATTATAAAGGACTTGATATTTTATTTAGATCACTTAGGATTTTAAAAGAGCAAATAGACTTAAAGCTTATTGTTGCGGGAGAATTTTATTCCAATCGAGAAAAATATCTTAAGCTTGCAGAGGAACTAGGCATTAAAGAAAATCTATTATTATTTACGGATTTTATTCCTACTTCGGAAGTAAAGTATTATTTTTCGGCTTCTGATTGTGTTATTTTGCCTTATAGGGATGCAACACAAAGCGGCATAGTACAGATTGCGATGAATTTTAAGAAGCCGGTTATAGCAGCTAATGTCGGCGGGCTTGGTGAGGTAGTAAATAACGAAAGTACAGGATATATTGTCGAAAAAGAAAATCCTTTATTATTAGCTGAAGCTATAAAAAAATTTTATTCCGAAAATAAAGAAAAAGAATTTGTTAATAATATTAATGATGAATTAGACAAGTATTCCTGGGTAAATTTTATAAATGGTATCTATCATCTTATTTCATAAATAATAATAATTTAAGAATACTTAACTGTTAATTTTGAATTTATAACTTTTTGAGCCAGAGGCTCATCCGCCTCTGACGGAAATTTTGAATTGATCCTATGTATTACGATCCAATAAAAGACATATTTGCAAACATGATCCGGAAGTTTCCGGTTCTTAGAGTACTTTTCTATAAGCTGCTGGATATAATGTTCCTTCGATCCTGGTATGTTAGGAGAGAATTAAGGAACCTCAGGGATGTTTTAGGCGAAAAAGAAATATCGATATATGATGCCGGGACCGGGTATGGTCAGTATTCTTACTTCATGGCGAGAAAACTTCAGCCGAATAATATCTATGCAATTGATGTTAAAGAAAAGTGGATCAATGACTGCAAGGATTTTTTTCACCAAAAAAAGTATAATAAAGTAAAATTTGGAATAGAAGATCTTACCGAAATTGAACACGAGAATATATTTGATTTGATTGTCTCGGTTGATGTTATGGAACATATAGCCGATGACGTAAAGGTCTTCCAAAATTTTTATAGGGCATTAAAGCCGGGCGGTTACTTACTGATAAATACTCCATCAATCTATGGCGGAAGCGATGTCCATGATGAAAGCGGGGAAAGTTTTATAAGCGAACATGCCAGGGAGGGATATTCGTTTCAGGATTTGGAATCAAAACTAACTCCCCTTGGGTTTAAAGTTTACCGTTCCCGTTATACTTATGGATTTTGGGGTGATAAGGCATGGCGCCTCGGTATAAAATACCCTATGCAGATGCTGAACAAATCCAAATTATTTTTCATAGTTTTACCATTGTATTATTTGGTAACTCTGCTGTTTACATTTATAATGATGTATATAGATTATTCCGGCACTAATAAAGTCGGAGCCGGCGTTAACTATATTGTGAGAAAATAAATTTTTATCTTTAACCTTATTCAAATGGTGGTCCGATGGCGAAGACAATAAAGAATATTAAGCAGAAAAAATCGGAAGATACTCCGCTTTCTAAATTTAAATTGGAAGAAATCCTTCCTCAGAAATATCATCTGCTGGCTGTAATACTTGTAATCGTAATCCTCTTCATGGCTTTCTTAAACCCTCTTTATTTCGGCGGAAAGACTTTTGAGTCGGGGGATATTATTTCCAGCAAAAGTATGGAGCCATATATCTTAAACCACAAGGACGGCTTCACTCTCTGGAATCCCTTAATCTTTTGCGGTATGCCTGCTTATGCTATTGGTACCAGTACAGTTTGGTTTAATGTCATCGCAGATATTTATAATGCTGTGCGCGATGTTTATACGTCAATATTCTCGGTTCATTATGTTACCTGGACATTCTTCCTGATCCTTTTAGGGATAAATTCTTTCATCTTTATGAGGTACCTAACCAAAAATACTCTGGTAAGTCTATTTACATCTATAGCTACATCATTTAGTACGGGTATAATCGTATTCCTTTACATCGGACATGTTACAAAATTAACTTCGCTGTGTATGTTCCCGATTGTGTTTCTGCTTTTATTTAGAATGAAAGAGAAAATTAGGTTAATAGATTTTCTCCTTCTTATAATTACTATACAGTTAATGCTGCAGGGATTCCATGCCCAAATTATATTTTATATTTTCTTCTCGGTTTTGATATATTTCATCTATTACTTTTTAAGAGCACTCGTCAAGAAAGATAAAGCAAGCCAGGTAAATTTATTAAAGTCAGCCGGTTTATTTGCTTCGGCTGCTATTATAGCTTTATTAATACAGGCAGATAATATTACCCAAATTTATCAATACACTCCTTATTCTACGCGGGGAGGTAAAAGTATAGTAGAAAATAGTACTAGCACAGAAAATCCATCTTCTTCAGAATATTATGACTATCATACTATGTGGTCATTTTCTCCCGGTGAAGTGCTTACGTTTATCGTACCTTCTTACTATGGATTCGGTGGCTCAACTTATCAGGGATCTTTGTCAAATGATCAGGCAGTTGATATAAATACTTATTTCGGTCAAATGCCCTTTGTTGACGTTGCTATGTATATGGGGGTAATAATCTTCTTCCTCGGTTTGTTTGCGATTATTACTCGCTGGCGTGAACCATTGGTACAATTTCTTACAATATTAGTTTGCATAGCCTTGCTTATCTCCTTCGGTAAGACTTTCCCTGTGTTATTTGACTTGCTGTTTTATCATCTTCCTTATTTTGATAAATTCCGCGTTCCTTCTATGATATTGGTGCTGGTTCAATTAAGCTTTCCTATCCTTGCGGGTTTAGGCTTAATGAAGATAATTTCGTTGAAAGAATATAGAGATTCAAGGACTGTCAAAATTCTGAAAAATTCAGCATTCGCCTTCAGCGGTTTGTTTGTTATCTTTCTGCTTCTTAAAGGCTCAGCCTCTGATTGGTTCATAGGGAGAGTAACAGATTATGCTTCAGGAATTCAGCAGTCTCAGCCGCAATTAGCACAGCAATTTACAGCATTATCATCCTATATGTCCGATATGTTTACCGGAGACCTATTGATAGCGTTAGCTCTTGTGGCAATAACATTTTGGCTTGCTTATTCCTATATCAATTCAAAGATCAGCCGCGACATTTTTGTTGCAGCAGTTATAGTACTTTCGGTTTTTGATCTTTTTAGAATTGATTCCCGCAATGAAAAGTATGTCGATAATCCTGATATAAGCAATATGTTCAACACTCCGGATTATGTTACTGCCATAAAAAATCAGCATGACAAAGGGCCGTTTAGGATGCTGAATATAAAGCAGGATCGTTCTTTAGGTTCTCTTAATAATAATTCCAATTATAATGCTTACTTTATGCTTGAAGACTTTTACGGCTATTCCGGTATAAAACCGCGTGCATATCAAGATTTGATGGATGTTATTGGCCCGGTTAATCAAACTCTGTGGCGAATGCTGAATGTAAAATATATAGTTTCCGATCAACAGGTTCCATATCCCGGATTCCAGCCGATATATCAGCAGGGTAAGGAAATTGTCTATAAAAATAATGACGCTTTGCCTAGAGCGTATTTTGTTAATCAAATAGAATCGAAACCTGATCGGGAATTATTGAATGAAGTTAAAGCTAACTCATTTGATCCTAAAAATATTGCATTTATAGACGGAAAGGTCCCTTTTGTATCTAAACCTGATTCAACTGCATATGCTAATGTTACAGAATATAAAGATGAAACTGTAACTTTAGACGTAAAAGCTACCGGGAATAATTTCCTTTTCTTTGGAGATACATATCTGCCGACTGGCTGGAAGGCATATGTTGACGGAAATAAGGCTGAAATTTATAAAACAAACCATGGTTTCATGGGAATTGTAGTCCCAAGCGGAGTCCATGAAGTAGAATTTGATTACTCACCGACGAGCTTTTATATAAGCAAATATCTTGCTTTGACGTTAAGCTCCCTGGTATTACTTGGTTTATTGATTACAAGTTTATTCGAGTGCAAGAAATCTAGAAAGACAAAAACAGTAACAGTTAGTTAGGTATTATAATAAAATGAAAAATTTTGGAATAACAGGAGTTGCCGGATACATTGCTCCTAGGCATCTTCAAGCAATTAAAGACACGGGTAATATGTTAATTGCAGCAATGGATCCTCACGATTCTGTCGGTATTTTAGATAGATATTTTCCTAACGCATCATTCTTTACAGAGTTTGAGAGATTTGACAGGCATCTTGAAAAATTAAGACGAACTTGTTCAAAGGAAAAGATTGACTATCTTACCATATGTTCACCGAACCATCTACATGACGCTCATATTAGGCTGGCACTTCGTTTAGGTGCTAATGCAATATGTGAGAAGCCGCTTGTCCTAAATCCTTGGAATCTTGATGCCTTACAGGAACTTGAAAAAGACTCTGAAGGAAAAGTTTATACTATCCTTCAGTTAAGAGTGCATCCATCGCTCATTGAATTAAAAAATAAGCTTCAGCTTGAAAAGCAGAAAAAGCATGATGTACTTTTAACTTATATAACTTCCCGCGGGCCATGGTATAAATATTCGTGGAAAGGTGAGCATCATAAAAGCGGCGGCATAGCAACCAATATCGGCATCCATTTCTTTGATTTACTAATGTGGTATTTCGGCGGAATGGAAAGAGTTGAGGTTCATTATTCTTCTGAAGATAAAATGTCAGGATTTATCGAGCTCGAAAAGGCAAATGTAAAATGGTTCCTTTCAATCGATAGAAATGATTTGCCTGAGGAAGTAGTAAAAAACGGTAAAACAACATTCCGTTCTATTAAAGTTGATGATAAAGAAGTTGAATTCACCGAAGGATTTACAGACCTGCACACAAAAGTTTATAGTGAGACATTAGAGGGGAGGGGCTTCGGAATTGAGACTGCCCGCCCTTCCGTAGAGCTTGTTCATAAAATAAGAGATGAAAATATTACATTAAATCCAACAGTAATACATCCATTTGCGATGAAGGCTTTAGGGAGGAAATAATATGGAGAATGATAAAAATTATTTTGTTCATGAATCTGCTTATGTGGATGAGCCGTGTGAAATAGGGGATGGAACCAAGATCTGGCACTTCTGCCACATCCAGAAAAATGCTAAGATAGGTAAGAACTGTGTACTTGGTCAAAATGTAAATGTTGCAAACAATGTTACAATCGGAAATTTCTGCAAGATTCAGAACAACGTTTCAATTTATGAAGGTGTGACGTTAGAGGATTATGTTTTCTGCGGGCCTTCAATGGTATTCACAAATATTATTGACCCGAAGTGCAAATATCCGCAAGTCGGAGCTCAATATTATATTAAAACATTAGTAAAAGAAGGTGCTTCCATAGGCGCTAATGCAACAATTGTCTGCGGGCATACCATAGGTAGGCATACGATGATAGGCGCAGGCGCAGTAGTAACTAAAGATGTGCCTGATTATGCATTGGTGGTTGGCAATCCCGGGAAGGTAGTTAGCTGGGTAAGTGAAGCAGGGAAGAAACTGAAGTTTGATGAGGATGGATTTGCATTTTGTGAGAAGTCAAAAATGAAGTATATCCTTAAAGACGGAATAGTAATTGAAGAAAATAATATTTATACAAAAAAATTATAAGATAGTTAACTTATATTATATAATTTGGAATAAGTAAATATAAGATTC
>Ga0075269_10000045_pt1 | contig 22213 bp, 19 predicted proteins | sample SF_Rice_5C_0N_10_FD_69773 | JGI IMG/M metagenome (GOLD analysis project Ga0075269, IMG submission 69773) | Rice paddy soil microbial communities from Twitchell Island, California, USA - SF_Rice_5C_0N_105 | ecosystem: Environmental > Terrestrial > Soil > Paddy field/soil | place: USA: Twitchell... | reverse complement strand
GTTGAGTTTCCATCTGTGCCGGGAATATGGCTGTATCCGGAGCGTCCGGTTACCTCTCCACTACTTGGGCTATTGCTTACATCCAGCAATGCGGACATACAATCAATACCAGTTGTACCGCTTGCACTGCTGTGCTCAAAGGTAACTAAAAAATCATTCATTCCGCTGAATGAAATATTGGGATTAGCATCAACAGTTGAATAATTTTGGCTGTTGTCCGTATATATCCATTGAGGGATTTCACTTTCCCATTGACCATTATTTAAATAAAAAGATAAAAATTGTATTGAATAATGTTCATCAGATTCCCTTAGCTGAAATACAACAGCAACTCTATTATTACTTCCCTGGTAACTATAATAATCTACAGAAGGACATTTGCTGCCACGATTGCCTCCGAAATAATAATCCAATGGACGTCCTCCATTACCTAATACCCAGGATTCCCCATTGTTAGAACTGTGCTCAATCCAGGCATGCATTGCTCCATTTACTGAACTCGTATATACTTGGTGCAGCCAACCATCTGGTGTTCTTACAAGCTTTCTTTGACTCATATTTACGAAAGCGTTAATATCATTAGACATATGCACTGCTTTATAATTTGCAGTATAAGTTTCATTACCAGTAGGAGTAATTGTTCTTGTGTTTGAATCCCATGAGCCATCGCTCCAGCCGGCAAGTTTGTAAGTCCTTCCATTTTTTACAAGTGGATCAAGAGCTGAAATTGTCATTGGAGTACCTGTATATCCATTTTGTGGAATTGATTCTGATTGATCAAACTCAAAAGTGCGATTAATGTTTACTGTACATGAGGTCGGTAAAATTCCTGCTTCTTTTGCAAACCAATATAATAACGTTGCTGTTGATCTTATAGCTTGAGGAATAAGTCTATTTCTGATATTTGATAATTGATCAGTTGTAAGATTGGTAGCAAAAGAAGTAGGTTCACCCCATGTTGATAAGTTTAATGAGCTTAAATAATTATACTCTTGCGTACTGTAATTTCCTTCAATAAGATCATCTATTCTTGTTGAATAGGGACCCGCACCGGCAAAGTGATCGGACATTTGAGCATTAGTAAAAATTAAATAATGAATTGGATCAATAATACTATTTATATCAAATATTCCCCCAACATTTGCATTAACCTGCTGCGCTGTCCATTGAATTTCTCCGAAGCTTGTTTCATATGGATCTTCTCTTATCCCGTCAGCTGGATTTCCATGTGCATCATCATGAACATGTGAAGGTATTGTCATATCTTGCAATAAATGACACATTCTACCTAGAACTTCCCAAACAATTTTATTTTTTACTTCATCATTTAATTGTAAGGTTATAGTACCCGAATTATCAGGAGTATACTGAACTACACCATCCTCATTTTGTAAATAATAGTAGGTATATGCCAAGTTTTTGATCTTTACAATTCCATTTTTATATAAATCAATAATATTGCTATAATAAATTCTGCGAAATGATTGACCTTGAGTATCACTTAATTTTGCTTTTTTACCGTTATAATAAAATAGCCAATCAGTATTACCTACAAGTTCCCAATTACCATTTGCATAAGCCTTTATTTTCTGATAGGTATTTGGTACCGTGAATTGATAATTCATCCCGCCCTTGTAAACTTGTATAGTGGTAGATATAGCATCGCCGTTATCAGGTTCCCAGAAATGTGTTACAGAGGAATAAGCTTCATTACTATTGTTAAAAAAATCTCCGAAAAATAATGCAGCATTTGCTAAAGCGCCATCCGGTCCGGTTACAGTAGGAGGATTCGAATTTGAATAGTGGTAAACAACATCCTCATTATCTTCTCGCCAGGCACCAGATAGAATCAATCCTGTTGTCCAGGGTCCGTCGCCCGCAAATCCAATTTGGCTACCAAGATGATTTTGCATTTCAGTAATATCTGATCCGAGATAAAGCTTTAATAAATTATAAGCTTCAAGTGTAATTAATTGATGAGCATGCTGTTCATGACTATAAATAGTTTTAATATGAATTATAAGTAATATTATTAAGATATATTTCATGATAAACTCTAAAAGTTAAAGTTTAATCCTATTTTTATAATAGGGCCAATTAAGGTTTTACGTTGATATTGAGGGGACGAATACTGAGCTATTACATTTGAATAACCGATACCTAATTCATATAAAAAACCAAATCCTTTTTCTTTATTTGTACAATTGCCGGCAACAAATTCAAATCCATTACCTTTAAAACCATCTCCGTAAATTCTTAGATAATCGGCACTGACGTAATTAAATACTACGATATTCTTTATAAAATAATTCATTCCCAAACCAATGCTTAGTGGGGTACTGAATCCTGCACCGGTGCCTCCTCCACCACCATCAACACCAAACATAGCCCACTTGGCATCTATTGTAATATCATTCGTTATATATTCCCCGGCAGACAATGAAAAAAACTCAATTCCGCCAAATGTAATAGATGAGTAAAAATTAGGGTTATTGTTTTCGTTGTTTTCATTTTGCGCTGATAAACAACTTCCACTTAAAACAAAATAAATAAATAATAATAAAATTAATATTGATTTCATTTTTGTTCCCCTATTATTAAAAATTATAAATTAAACCACCTTTAAAATTTGGAAGCACCTGCGATTTTTTATGCTGTTCATCTATAACTGCAGCTCCAATTGCCCAGCAAAAATTAATTCCTATCTCATTTATCTTTTCCGATCCAAAATTAAACTCGTATTTCCCTATATATTTTAGTGTATTATAACCAGGAAATGTAAATCCATAACTATATTCTAAACTAACATTATCAATCGGAAAAATACTTTTTGATAATAAATTTTGATAGAATAATTTTGAAAATTTTATACCTAACCCTGAAGCAATTCTAATACCTTCTCCCGTTCCTCTTAATGGAAATAAGTCTGTTTTTATAGCAATACGATAATTTTCAGAAATATTTTTACCAACTCCTAAGTACACAATATCTGCTATTCCCATACCAGCATAGAAAAAGAATTCATGATACGAAGAATCACTGCATTGCTTTGCTTCTCTTGATATAAAGCAGTCTGTCCTGTAATCATAACTATATTCATGAGCACGAGAGACGACCGAATTCGTATGATGGGAGTTTTTCTTAATTCCACCGGATATTAATGATTGTGCTTGTAAAGCCGGCACATTTATAAGAGACAAGAAAATTGAAACGCTAATAAGCAATGCATTCCTTTTTATTTTCATTTTTATCTCCTTTTTTGATAAATAAAATTATACTATAACATTAACATGTTTACTAAAGCGGCTCTTGGTGTAATAAAGTTTGCGGCTAAGTCACCTACAATTTCAAGAACTCTCTTGTAATTTTCAATCGCATCTTCATAATTCACCGGTGTGTAATTAAATTTTTCCGCCTGCGAGAAATTATCCTCGGTGTATTCAACAACTTCCCTGAGGTCTAATCTTTCAAACTGAAAAAGCAAATCGGGGTTTTCTAAAAAATAGTTTGCCATCGTATCATCTCAATTTTTGTTTGAATACATTTATGAACATGGGTATTATTTGTGCAGCGTCGCCGACTATACCATAATGCGCAATGCCGAAAATCGGAGCATCCGGATCTGTATTAATTGCAATAATCTTATTTGATTCACTCATTCCAGCACGATGCTGGATTGCGCCTGAAATCCCGCAAGCAATATACAGCTTCGGACGGACAGTAACTCCCGTTTGGCCAACCTGCCTGTCTGATGTAATAAAACCAGCATCAACAGCGGCGCGTGAACCGGCAACCTCACCGCCTATTAGGGCAGCTAAATCATGGATCATCTTAAAGTTTGATTTGCTTCCCATCCCGTAACCGCCGGAGACAATAATTGACGCGCCTTTCAAGTTGACTTTATTATCCTGACGATGCTGCTCAATAATTTTTATTACTTCATCAAATTCATTTTGAACGTAAGGGATGCTTGTAATTTTTCCTTTAACTGGAGCAGGTAAGGGCTCTAAACGCATAACGCCTTCTCTTACAGTTGCCATTTGCACTTCAACTTCTGGAGTAATGATTGTCGCAATTATATTTCCGCCGAAAGCAGGACGAATTTGCAGCAGCAAATCTTCGTAATCCTTCTTCAAATATTTCACAGTTGAGATTTGAAGATCGGTACAGTCAGCAGTAAGTCCGCTCTTTGTATGTGAAGCAACGCGGGGAGCGAGGTCTCTTCCTATAACAGTTGCACCGAAAAGAACAATACGAGGTTTGTGCAATTCAACTAGTTCAGTAAGCACTCTGCTGTATGGAATTGTACGGAAATGCTCAAGGGCAGGATGATCTATCACCAATGCTTCGGATGCCCCGAACTTAAAAGTCTCTTCTGCAAGAGATTTAACATTACTTCCTATTACTACAGCTTTAAGTTCACCGCGTAAGTTCTCAGCTAATTTTCTTCCTTTTGATAAGAGCTCGAAGCTGACATCAGCGGGCTTTCCGTTTCTCTGCTCTATAAATATCCAGACGTCTTTATTCATCGTCCCCATAATTTTCAACCTAAAATATGATCTTCCATTAATTTATCAATTAAAATACTTAAACCGGATTTATCCGGTGCTATCAATTCATGGTTTCCATCGGCTAATACTACCGATTCAATTTTATGAACTTTTGTAGGAGAGCCGTGTACACCGCAGCGTGCTTCATCCAGCTTCAAATCATCCATTGTTAATGTTTGAATATAAAGTTTTTTTGATCGGTATTCTTCTTTTAGCTGGTCAATATAAAGAAGTGAATTGCCCTCAGTTAATTTCTCAAGCTCTATTAAAGTCTTGGCATTTTTATATGCCATTATTCTTTTAGCTTTGTAAGGCCTTGGAAAGGCAGCATCTTTAATAACAGTAATTAAAACCGGCAAATTGGATTCAAGGATCTCATAGCCTCCGTCAATCTTTCGTCTTATTCTAGCTGATCTTTCTTTGATATCAAGTATTTCTTCTGAGTAAGTTATTTGCGGTATGCCTAATTTTTCTGAAGTTTGCGGCCCGACTTGAGCAGTATCTCCGTCAATAGCCTGTCTGCCTGCAAAAACAAAATCGTATTTCCCTAACTTCTTGATAGCTTCCGAAAGGACATAAGAAGTAGCAAGAGTATCTGCCCCTGCAAACTTTCTATCACTAATTAGGACAGCATCATCTGCACCCATAAAGAGGCATTCGCGCAGAACATCGGAAGCACGGGGAGGTCCCATCGTTATTGCTGTTACCTTGCCTCCGAGTTTATCTTTAATCTGCAGTGCGAGCTCTAAGGCAACCCTGTCTTCATGATTAAATATTGCCGGCAGCTTTGCTCTGTTAACTGTGCCGTCTTCTTTCATTACCTGACCCGAAATATTAGCAGTATCAGGTACCTGCTTTACTAAAACTATACTATGCGGCCCCATGTAATCCCACGAATTTTTTCGGGTCAAAATTACGAAATATATTCGCTGATTAACAAGGAGTATTTAAAATATTTTTTGATGATTTAGACTTGATCTGAATTATTCTTAATAATGAAAAAGGATAAAAGAATCCGGAAATTATATTACTCAAAAACAAAGTCTCAAGACATAATGTGATTTTATAGTAATTATGAGAGGGTGGTATTAAAGATGAATTATTAAAATTTAATCCCTGAAGAAATTAAATAAAATTTTGTCTTTTTAAGGAATTCTTCTGCTTCTTTAAATGAGGTTTTTGCAGTCTCTTCATCTAGAAAGGAGAAAAGCTCATAATCCCCACTTTCTCTATCATCTTTTAGATTGTAAAGATACTTACCGAGCTCTTTGCTGAATTTACCTGTCTTTACGAACAATAGGCCAAATAATGTTACTACTCCCCTATGAGATTCAGCTTTTTGTCCTTCGGATAATAGGAGCCCCTGTGCCGCATGAAATACAGCATAGTAAGCTCTCGAAACAGAATCTTCATAATCTACTGAATCTAAAAGTCTTTTTGCAACCGCCAGTATACTTTCAGCTTTTTTAATGTAGCCTATAATAAGAGCTTCAGTTGTTGAATCCAATTCTTTTACCCTCATTTAGTACGTTGCTCATAAAGGGTATTTTAAGTGTTTTAAGCCTTAAATATTCTTGTTCAGAAAAAATCTTAAGTGAAACTAACTTTCCTGTAGAAATTAAAATATCAATCACAGCATCATACAATTTGCTTATAATTTCTCTATCTTTTCTTTCAAGGACGATAAGAACATCAGAATCAGGTCTCCAATCTTCCCTTACCCGGGAACCAAACAAATACATTCCCTTAATCTTTGAGCTTACGGAAGAAATGTCCTGTATAAACTGCTCAATAATCTCATCATTCACAGGAAAATTTTGCTGCTTTTCAAATTAAAAATCCATGTATCATTATAATATTTAAAATTATATTTATCACCTAAAGAATATTTAGGCCTTTATTCTAAGAACACTAACATATTTATAATATTTTTAGTGAATCCTAAAGCTGTTGTGTTAATCTTATAATTGAAAAAATAAAAATGACTTAATTCACTCAAATTATTAATTTGTATTAAATCTTACATAAAAGAAATTAAAAAAGGAAAAACTTAATGTCCACAAAAAGAGCATACATCAAACAGATCAAGGGGATTACATTCGCAGGAAAGACAGACTCTAATCATTGGATTACATTGGATGGGCCTGAAGAATTTGGCGGAAGTAATGCCGGCATACGCCCGAAAGAGTTAGTTTTACTCGGGCTTGCAGGATGCACGGGAAGCGATGTAGTATCTATACTTTCAAAGAAAAAGGTTAAATACGATAATTACGAAATGGATCTTACGGCAGATGTAGCTGAGACTCATCCTCAGGTCTTCACAAAAATTCATATCGAGTATGTATTTTATGGAAATGAGATTAATCCAAAAGATGTTGAAAGAGCAATCGAACTTTCACTTACAAAGTACTGTAGTGTCACTGCTATGCTGCAGAAGGCAGTGGTAATTACACACTCTTATAGAATTGAGCCAGTTGAAAGTTAAAATCATTTGCTTAGAAGATTTAATTTATAAAACTTTAAAATAAGGTTTTAATAGAACGGTTGTATTGGAGAATTAGTTATTGCTCTTAAGTTAAGTGAGGCTTACTCATATAAAAGAGAATAAGCCTCACTTGAAAATATTATTTAATCAACAAAAGTTTTTTAGTCGCGGTAAAATCTCCTGAGCGGAGCTGATAGAAATAAACACCACTCGCTAGATTACCAGCATCAAAATTTATAGAATAACTTCCCTGAGGCTTGTATTCATTAACCAATGTCTTTACCTCGTTTCCGAGTACGTCGTATATTTTTAAAGTCACAAACCCATCCGTTTTAATCCGGTAGTTGATTGTTGTAGTGGGATTAAATGGATTTGGGTAATTCTGTTCCAGGGCATATTCTTTTACAGTAATTAGCTCCAACTGATTGAATGACACTGATTTTGCTTCACTGCCTGCTGCTGTATGCTCATATGCATGGCCGTTTATTATCGAGGTTTTAATACTATCAAGGTTTGAGCTTACTGTTACTCTAGCCTTAACAGTTCTTGTACCTGCACCTTCTGTATTAAGCTGGTAAGGTATATTTTGATAACCGTGCAAATTATTAGAAGTCAGCTTTATATTTTTTACAGAGCCGACTACATTATTTGTAGAGGCATCCAACAAATCCATATTTAAGTAGATAAATCCATTTTTACTTAGAATATTTGATGCGGCAGCAGTATCCAAAAATCCACTGTCCTCATTAAAATATATCTTTGACTTATCTGTTATCTGAAATGGTTTTGTCTCAAATATATTATTTACATTATTAATATTAAAATAGTTTACTGTGTCAGAGGCAGAAATAAAGTCAATATTATTATCGTCCACTTTCAAATTACCCAACGAATAATAATAATTCAAACCATCACTGTTGAATATTAAGCCTCTCCAGCTTATAAGAGATGAGCCCGGTTTACCTAATGCATTTGAAAACGTTCCGAAATAATATGGTAACGAAAACTGACTAAATGTTGACGTATAATATGAACCATTGCAAAGCTGTACATCCCTGCCGAAATCGCCGCTCCATGACATTTCAATCGATGTTGATCCGTCACCTATATAGCCCCAGCAATTGTTAATCCCATAATTCTCACTCCATACAAAACGAATTGGATCATATGAAGGATCATATGAGAGATTAATCGAAGCTGAAGATGTATTCATACCGGACTCATTATAATATGATGGGTAATGGTAGTCCCAATTAACAACATGTTTGCCGCTTGGCTGTCCGCCGCTTATGTCCATAAGCCAGCATACTCTGGGATAATCATCCGGACCAACAACAATAGAAGGGTTGTAGTTCTGAGGACATGAATTATTAGATATTTTTCCCAATGCCCCCGAGGAACTATTATACATAGTCCCGCTTGAACATGTAAATGTTATGTATGAAAGATATATTTGTTTGTCTGTACTGCTATTCTACTGCCATGCAATACTATATGTATGTGTACTCGAGGATTTATTATTCGATACTGATGCATTTGATGAGTTTCCGTCTGTGCCGGGAATTTGACAGTATTCAGAGCGCCCTGTGACCTCTCCACCGCTTGACCCATTGCTTACATCGAGTAATGCGGACATACAATAAATCCCAGGTGTACCTCCTGCACTGCTGTGTTCAAAGGTAACCAGGAAATCATTTAGCCCGCTGAATGAGATATTGGGATTAGCATCAACTGAGGAATAATTTTGGCTGTCGTCAGTGTATATCCATTGTGGCACTTCACTTTCCCACTGACCGTTATTTAAATAAAAAGATAAAAACTGTATTGAATAATGCCCATCAGATTCCTTTTGCTGAAATACAACAGCAACTCTATTATTACTTCCCTGGTAAGTATAATAATCTACAGAAGGGCATTTGCTGCTGAGGTTACCTCCGAAATAATAATCCAGCGGCCGTCCTCCATTCCCTAATGCCCATGAATCTCCATTATTAGAACTGTGCTCAATCCATGCATGCATTACACCATTTACTGAACTTGTATATACCTGATGAAGCCAGCCATCCGGTGTCCGCACAAGTTTTCTTTGACTTGTATTTACAAAAGCGTTGATATCGTTTGAAAGATGAACTACTTTATAGTTTGCTGTGTAAGTTTCATTTCCAGTAGGATAAACTATTCTTGTGTTTGATTCCCATGAGCCATCGTTCCAGCCAGCAAATCTATATGTCTTTCCATTTTTTACAAGTGGGTCAGGAGCTGATATTGTCATTGGATTTCCAGTAAATCCATTTTGCGGAATTGATTCTGATTGATCAAACTCAAACGTACGATTATTATATACAATACAGGGAGTTGGTATAATCCCCGCTTCATGGGCAAACCAATATAAAAGCCCGGCTGTTGCACGAATAGCCTGTGGTAAGGTTTTATTTCGAATATTTTCTTCAGTTACGACATAAAAGGGACCTTGCCCCATAGGATCACCAAGAGAACTTAAATTTATAGAGTTTAAATAAGTAACTTCTTCTGGTAAAGGGTTTCCACCAATAACGTTATTTCCTACAGAGCAGTATGGACCACTAGAGCCAAAATGATTAGCGATTTGTTGGGTGGTATACATTAAATAATGAATTGGATTACTGCTAACATAAGGATTTAAAAGCGTACCACAATTGTTCGCATTCCAGTATGTCCACCGAGAATCTTCAGAAACCCAGTTTTCATATTCATCTGCAAACAGCCCATGTTCGTCGCATCTTGTATGAGCTGGAACAGACATATCCTGAATTAAATGGCACATTCTTCCTAATATTTCCCAAACAAATACATCTCGCAAACCTTGTCCTAAAACCACTTCGTAATTACATAATTGCCAATCAGCATTAGGGCAACTTCTATAACTTGTTAAATAAGCCCGACCAGTTGTGTATAATTCTTTTAATGAATTATATTTTATTCCAATTGCACCACAATGAGTTATAGTTATAGTACCTCCGGAATATAAATTAAATGTAGCTTGCCCAGGTGTTAATGTATATTTGATTTCCCAGGACTTATTAGGAGTAGCATAAGAGCATATTTTATCATATGCATTTCTACAAGGCCCTAATGATCCTAAACCTTACTCTAATTCAAATGTGTTAGTAGTAAAATCCCCATTATCACTGTCCCAAAAATGCGAAATTGAAACAGTCCAATCGAATGGATAGCCATATCCATAAACAATATCTTCATCATCTTCTAACCATGCTCCGGCTGTTAAAGTCAAATTAGACCATGATGGACCAACAGGGTCATTATTTAAGTGTGTAACCATTTGCGGAATTTCACAACCGATGTAATTTTTCAGGAGGTTATATCCCTCTGTCGTTAAATATTGATGTACATGCTGTTTATGAGCAAATGTAATAGTTGAAATAAAAAGCAATAAAATTAACACTGATTTCATTTTTGTTACCCTTTTATTAAAAATTATAAATTAGACCAAATTTAAAATTTGGAAGCACTAGAGGTTTTTTATTCTGTTCATCTATAACTGCAACACCAATTGCCCAGCAAAAATTAAGTCCTATCTGATTTATCTTTTCTGATCCAAAATTAAGCTCGTATTTGCCAATATATTTTAATGCATTATAACCAGGGAATGTAAATCCATAACTATATTCTAAACTAACATTATCAATTGGAAAAATACTTTTTGATAATAAATTATGAAAGAATAGTTTTGAAAATTTTATTCCTAACCCTGAAGCTATTCTAATACCTTCTCCTGTTCCTCTTAAAGGAAATAAGTCAGCTTTTAAAGCAATACGATAATTTTCAGAAATATTTTTACCAACTCCTAAGTACACAATATCTGCTATTCCCATACCAGCATAGATAAAGAATTCATGATACACAAGCATATTATTTATTAAATTTGAGAGGTCATAGTTCATATTATCTGGTTTTGAAATAGTATCACTTCTATATTTAACAGTTTGAGAATTAAACCTACTTGTATGATTATCACACATGAAATTATTTTCTGAGCTTTTCAACTGTTTATCTTTTTCACAAGTAGGCAACCATGAATAATTATATTCACTATTTACTGGGAAGAAAGAATTCTTACAATTTATAATTGGATTGATTCCTTCCTGAATAATTGATTGTGCATATGAAACAAAAGTGTTTTCTAAAGTTAATATCATAGAAATGACAGCAAACATTATTTTTATTTTCATCTTAGATTTTTTCTCCTTTTTTATTGAATAAAATTTCAATGAAATAATATTGAGCTTAATATAGTTTCATTTTTCCTCCTTTATTTTATTATATAAAAGGCAAGACCAAAAATTATTTTTTTCTATGTTCATTTTCATATGAAGCCCTTCTCTTTTAAATTCATGCATAAAACAAATATATTCAGATTAAGCCAATTCTATAATTAAGGCTTTTTTATCAATAATCTGTTTTAGCAGAATTTATTTATAACTTATAATAAAAATTAAATGTATATAATGGAGACTGTTAACATGAGTTTCCCTATTTCTACCTTATGATATTTTCCCATTAATAAAACCCTTTTCAGAAATTGCTTTCAAAACTTTGTTGTATTAAAAGTAAAATAAAGATTTTTAATTGTCAATAATTATTTTTTATGGTAACGAAATCAACCCAAAAGATGTGGAAAGAGCAATCGAGCTATCACAGACTAAATACTGCAGCGTTACGGCAATGCTTCAGAAGTCGGTGGAGATTACGCACTCTTACAGAATTGAATCCGAGAATAAAGCTTAATAAGCATGCTATCCATTATGCCTATGTTAGAATATTAAAATTGCACAAATAGCATAAATTTTATATAACTACCAGTATGAAGGTCAACTTGAATTAATTCCCAATACTTGAGAATAAATTTTTCTGCTCAAGTTATATTTCCTATATTATTTTAGTATATTAAATAATAGGGTTAATAAATTTGGGAGTTTTCATATGTTAAAGCGCCTTATCATTTTGCTACTTTTCGCTTGCACTGTAATCAGTGCACAGGATAAAACGAAAACTAATTCAAAGGTCATAGAAGCTATCATATTCAAGGACAGAGCTCTTGTTAAAAGGGAAGCCATTACAAATCTTTCTAAAGGTAAGCATGTTGTAATAATCTCGAACCTCTCTTCAAATTTAAAAGATGAAACTGTTAGAGTCGCCGCTAAAACTCCTGGCGTCAAGATATTAGATGTTAATGTTGAAAGAAGATTTACAACCGATATCCAGCAAGAGAGGCTTAATACACTGCAAGATAAGCTCGATTCGCTGCAGGAAACTGCTCAGGTAATTCAGGATAATATCTCGGTGCTGAATGATAAAAAGAATTTTATTGAATCTCTGAAAGCTGAATCAGTAAAGAATGCAAATGAAAAGATCTTAGCAAATACACCCTCTACGAAGAACTGGAGCGAGATGCTTCAGTTCTTTGATAATAATCTGAATGTCATATACAGCGGACTAAGAAAGCAGAATCATGAAAAAGCAGAAATAGATAATGAGATAAACCAAATTCAAAGAGAGATAAATAATTCTGACTCATGGATGACAAAGGATTACAAGGAAATCGTTATGAATGCAGAATGCGATGATAATGGGCCTGTAGTGCTTCAGCCGTCCTATATTGTTGAGAACGCAAACTGGTATCCGATATATGATGCACGCGTTGATTCGAAGTCAAAAGAAATGGAACTTGATTACTTCGGGATGATAAATCAGTCGACCGGCGAGGACTGGAAAAATGTTAAGCTTACATTATCAACTGCAGAGCCTCTGACAATTAAAACTTTACCTCAATTGGAAAGCTGGTATGTTGATATAAACCCGCTTATGAAGAAATACAATAATAATTATTCTGTCAATAATATCTCGAATGTAAAAATTGATTATATACCTAATTATGGGCTGGCTGCCGGAAGCGGTGCTATAATGGGTTATATAATTGATAAGCAAAACGGAAATCCAATTATTGGTGCGAATGTAATTATCAATGGGACGAATATTGGAGCGGCAAGTGATCTCAACGGTAAGTTCATGGTCCCTAATGTACTTGAAGGAAATTATCAAATCAGAGTATCTATTGTCGGATATTCTTCAGTATCACTATCATTACAAATAAATGAAAAACAGACTGCTAATTTAATAGTGCCATTACAAGCACTGCAAATTTCTGCTCAGGAAGTTGTGGTTACAGGTCAACGCCCGCAAATGAATATGGATTTATCGATTGCAACTGATGGAAAATATAAAAATTATGTTCCACCTATTACTAATGTATATGCAAAGGAGCTTTCAACTACATTTGAAGTGCCGACTGCTAGTACAATACCATCCGACAACAATTCCCATAAAGTAAGCATTGCAAGAACTACTATGCCAGTAGACTTCGAATACACATGCGTTCCCAAGTTAATGCCGAAGGTTTATTTGAAAGGGAAAGCCGTAAATAAGAATAATTTTCCATTGCTTGAAGGGAACATAAATATTTTTATGGACAATGATTTTATAAACCGCACTAATTTACCAAATATAGTCCCTAATGATACAATTGAAGCAGCATTAGGTACAGACGATAACATAAGTGTTGAAAGAAGGCTCGTAAATAAATTTGTTGAATCCAAAGGAATATTCGGCGGGAATAAATCTATTACATATGATTACGAAATTGTTCTCAAGAACAACCGGGACTCTAAAGAGAAAGTTTCGGTAATGGATCAACTGCCAATACCGATGAATGAAGAAATAAAGGTTACATTATTAACCCCTGCAGAAGATAAAACTGTGCTGAATAACGAAAAGAAAATTGAATGGGATATAAATTTAATGCCGGGGGAGAAGAGAATAATCCCATTTAAATATAAAGTGGAATATCCAAATAACATTAACGTTTACGGGTTCGAATGATTCGGCTGGAAGATTAATAATCATTAAAGCTTTGCTAATTATTGCTGATAGCCTAATTTATTTCAGTGAATCCCTTAATTTCTCTATTGAGAAAGTTTTATAGTCCCATTCTCGGATAATCTTCCCATTATTTAGGAAGTAAACTTTCGGTACAAAACCATCCGAGAGCTTTGATAGTGTTCCCGGATCTACAAGTTTATAAGGGAATTTTGCTTTTGTCTCTTTAAGAAAGTTAGGTACCTGACCTTCATCTCCCCATAGCAGGAAATAAACCGGAGGAAGCTTTACCTGCTTTGAAAGTTTTTGTATTGAAGAAGCAGTTTCAAAACAGTCTCCGCAGTCCATACTTAATAATGCAACTATATTTTTACCTACTCTTAAATTTACAGTCTTGTTATCACTGAAATTATTGAGAGAGGTTAAAACATTTTCCTTTATTGAATTAGAATATTTAATTGGGCCATCTGATTTTTTATTTTTTGTTACATTGTTTTTTGCAGCACCGTTTGAATCGAAAGTTATAGATTCTCTATTATTTGAATCAGCATTATGAAATTGCCCGGTAGGGAATAATACAAGTACCGGGAGGAATGCAATTACAAAGAATGAGAATGAGACTAATAGTTTCTTAGGTTCGTCTTTTTTCAATAAGCTGCTTAGATATAAGAGCGCGGCGACTAATACGATGTTCTTTATAAGGGCTTCCAATGGGGTCATAATAATAATTTGGCCAAAGCAGCCGCAGTTGCCTGTAAATCCGTTCATAATTATAGTCCTTATTAAATCCAAACTAAAAATTATAAGTAATAATATAGCCGCAGGGATGAAGAATCTTTTAAGGAAATTCTTTTGGAAGAAGGATAATCCCAGAAATAATTCAAAAGCAATTATTCCCCGGGCAAACCAAGTAACTATAACCCAGTTTGAAAATCCTTGCTGGACAAGCTGCATCTCGAAAGCAATTATGGGGAATAATTTTGCAAGCCCTGAGATGATGAATAATGCTCCGATAAAATATCTAAGAGCTAAAATTTTCTTTTGATCATTAAGCATAGTAAGATTTACAAATTTTATAAAATACCTTGTGCCTTAATCCCTTTTCCTTACTAAGGAGAAGGGACGCAGCTTCGCAAGATTGTTTCTATTATAAATAGATTTAAGAACTCTAGACTTAATGCAGCACTGGCTCTGAAATTTCTTTTTCGATAGATTCCTTTTTAACAATCGGTTTTACAAAAGTCTTAATTACAAGGATAGTAACACCTATTGATAGAATAAGCATTAATAAGTCCACTGAAATTAAAATGTAATTTCTTGTTTTAATATAGCTCATCATCAAAATAATAAGAGAAGTTACAGTTGTCACAATCATAAAGATTGCCGGATAAAGCGCATAGAAATATTTTTTCCCTTTAAGCAGCAGCCAGCTTGAGACGGCAAGAAGCCCTAGTGCGGCTAGAAGCTGATTAGCTGTTCCGAATATGGGCCACAGTACAGAGAATGCATTGGAGTATCCGAGTACCCACATTAACAATACAGATAAGCCTGAGTTAAACCAGTAATGCTTAAAGGCTTTCGGAGGATTTCTGAATAATATTACCCAGAGCTCTTCGAATAAATATCTATTTAATCTGACTGCTGCATCCAGAGTGGTAATAACAAATCCTTCGACTAAGAGTATACCGAAAACAGTACCCAGGGAAATTGGGATACCTAGTCCCTGATTGAAAAGATGCCCTGCAGCCAGAGAGAAACCAAGTATTGGATTAGACTTAACTGAGGGATCCGAAGGCCATACGATAGACTTATAATCAACGAAGCTTAAGCCGACTCCTATTGCGAGCACCACGCACACTGCAAGTAGAGATTCAAGAAGCATTGCGTTAAAGCCGATCTTTCTTGCATCGGTTTCTTTAGCGACCTGCTTGCATGTAGTACCGCCTGCAACAAGAGAATGAAATCCTGATATAGCTCCGCATGCAATGGTAATAAACATCATTGGCCAGATGAAGCCCAGGCTCTTTGCACCTTCAGCAATATTGAAATTGGGCATCGAGATAGTTGCGCCGCTGAATCCTGTAACAAGAAGAGAGACAGTCATTAAAAGAATCCCTGCATAAAGGATCTGAACATTGATGAAATCCCGCGGCTGAAGGATAGTCCATACCGGAACTCCGGCGGCAATTAAAACATAGACTGAAATAATTATCATCCATTCAGAAGGCGCTATAGAGATGGGAAAGAGAATCCCTAGAATAACTGAAACAATGCAGATTAAAGAAGCAAGGATATAAGCAATTAAAGTTTTAATACCTTTTTTATGAATAAGCCATCCAAGGAAAGGAGACATAATAGTAATAAAAATTACAGAGGTGGAAGCTATACCTCCGATCCTTCCGTAGATTATACCATCTTTAACAACAGTATGAAGGATTGTATCGGTACCAGTAACACCGAGTTTTGTTAAAGGCCATAATGAAGTAAGTGAAATTGCTGTTGCGCTTAAGAAGGAAGAAGTAACCAGGACAAGCATTAATATTGTGAAGGCAATAAAGAGATTAAACCCTGATTTACCTAACGTTTTACGTGCTACTTCGGCGAGTGATTTGCCGCCTTCACGGATACTAACGAACAGTGTAGTAAAATCATGCACGGCACCGAAGAAGATTCCGCCGAATACAATCCAAATCCATGCAGGCATAACTCCGTAAAGAACTGCCATCGTAGGGCCTATTATCGGGCCTGCACCGGCTATGGCGGAAAAGTGATGTGCGAAGACTATGTAATTTTTAGTTGGCACATAGTCCCGTCCATCATTATTTACGGAAGCAGGCGTAGGCTTTTCTGAATTTTCTCCGAGTCTTTTGGCAATGTACCTTGCATAAATTCTACTTGCCAGTATATAAAAGACGACAGCTAGAAGCAGCAGTAAAAGAACGTTCATTTCACCCTCATTGATATTTTGTAAAACGAATAAACTTAATCTTACTGAAATTTAATTTATGTAAAATCAATAATAGTATGAATTGCATGGAAGCATGCTTGTATGCATCCATGCATTTCATTAAGCAGCTTTTGTCTTAAATCCTTTTATCATCCAATTCTTTGCAAGCAATAACCCAGTGGGACTTAATATTGCTATAAAGCCATAGATAAGCCACATCGATTGGGTGTTCAATTGAGACGGCGGCACGTTTGCAGGGCAGTAGTGCATTAAGAACCAGCCTGCATATATGCTTGTAACAACTTTAGTAAGGAACCAGGGGAATTGTCCGATGCCCATATAAATTCCTGTCATTCCTTTTGGCGCTATCTCGGCAACCCACTGCAGAAATCTCGGCTGCCACATTGCTTCACCGATTGTCATTATAATAAGATATGCAAATACTGTATAAAGGCTGGGGCCTAAAGCTAAAATGAAAGTCGGCGATGCCATTACAAATGTTCCTGCTATCATCATCTTATATGCATTTCGTTTGGAAGTAAGAGCGGCAATCATTGGTGTAAGGATGAATATAAGAATTGGATTTAAGTTTACAAAGAACTCGAAGTTATCGCTCACCATCCCTGTAAAAGCTCTGCTGAAATATTGAGGGAGTGTCAGCCAATTATGAGCGAACAGTGTTTGTACTGGTATTAAAATAAAAATAAAGAACAGGAATCTCATATCTTTTAAAGGAAAGTTCTTAAGGTAATATCTTACCTTTTCCTTAAAGGTCATTTCCTCTTCTTCTTCAACTTCCTTTTGTTTTTCTTCGCTTAAGTTTGCAGTAGCTTGCTTGACAGCCTTCTTGGTGATTATTAAGGCGACAACAATAATTCCGGCAACAGTCAGAGCTGCATATACCCAAAAGACCGACAGCATACCGAAGCTTTTTCTGACCGGAGGAGAAATAATACCTGGAAGAAATCCGCCGAGGTTCATTATGGCATAAAGCATTGCATATCCCATTGCGGAGGTTTTTTCATTAGTAAATTGTTTTACTCCGGCATAAGCGGCAGGCTGATATATACCGTAACCCAAAATTATCCAGAAAATTCCGAACATAGCTATCGAATGTACCCCTGACCATAAACCTTGTGTTTGAGTTAAACTTGGTGCTAATGCAAGTAGAATTCTACCGACCAGCATAAGCGATAAAGCAATAATAAATGCTTTCCGCAGGCCTATTAAATCAACAGTAGCGCCAAGAAAAAGCATGCTTAAGGTAATCCCGGCAGTGAGTATACCAACCATTTGGTCAGCATGAATATCATTTAATCCGGCGTAATTATTAAAGTATATTGCAAGTAAAGAAAGTACACCAAAATATGTAAGGCCTTCAAGCAGGTAAGAAATATTTAGTCCCCACATAGCTCGCGAAGACTTGAATAAATCCTTAAAAGGCTGTGTAATTTCGGTTAAAGTCTGCTTAATTAGATTTTGATTTCCGGCAGTTTCGGCTATTTGGATTTCAGACATATGAGCTCCCTCAATTTATTTACTGCAAACTTAAGTAAAGAATATTAAAATCAAAAGATTATTTTTTATTTGCAGGTGGATAGGAGCTGGATACTGGATGCTGGATACTAGATGCTGGATACTGGAGGCTGGATACTGGAGGCTGGATACTAGTTGCTGGATTCTAGATATTGGATGTTGTAGAATAAATTGGTGCAGCGTAGGATGAGCTGCACTTATAAATAATAAATTATTATTCGAGAGCTTGTTTCAGGTCTTCTATTAAATCGTCAGGGTGCTCTAAGCCGATAGACATACGAAGCAATGACTGCGGTGTCTTGGATTCAGGGCCTTCAATTGATGCACGATGTTCAATAAGACTCTCCGGTCCGCCGAGGCTTGTTGCTCTTGTAAAGAGCTTAACATTAGCCGCAAGCCGCATCGCTTCATCCTTTCCGCCTTTGACTTCGAATGAGATCATTCCGCCGAATAGCTTCATTTGTGCAGATGCGAGCGAATATCCGGGATGAGTTGGTAATCCGGGGTAATGTACTTTAGAGATTTTAGAATGTGAATTAAGAAACTCTGCTACCTGCATTGCCGTTTCGGATTGGGCACGAATGCGCAAGGGAAGTGTCTGCACCCCACGTAATGTTAGCCAGCATTCAAATGGTGAAGGCACTGCGCCGCCGGATTTCTGCATTTCTTTTATCTTCTGGAATTGGGCGGAATCCTTATTTGTAATAACGGCGCCGCCGAGTATATCGCTATGCCCGCCGATGTATTTGGTGGTGGCATGCATAACTAAATCAACTCCGAAATTGAATGGAGATTGCAGTACTGGTGTTGCCCAGGTATTGTCACATACAACGGCTGCTCCGATTTTATGAGACTCATCAGTAATTTTTTTTAAGTCGATTACTTTCAATAATGGATTGGAGGGAGTTTCAATCCAGACAAGTTTAGTTTCTTTCCTAAGCTCAGAATTAAAGCTCTTAAGGTTTGTCATATCAACGAAACTGGACTTAATTCCCCATGTTTCGAATAACTGTATTAAATGTCTTGTGCCGTGGTAAATATCATCGCATGCAACAATATGATCGCCGGGAGAGAGTGATTGAAAGATGCTCATAGAAGCGGCAGAGCCTGCTGAAAATGCTGCGGCTGCCTCTCCTCCTTCTAATTCAGCGAGGCATTTTTCCAATGACTCTCTATTCGGATTATTGCCGCGAGTATAATTATATCCTTTCGGGTATTCGCCATTTGCTTCTCGTTCAAATGTAGTTGAAAGATGAATAGGCGGAGTAACCGCACCGGTAGATGGATCTGCAGTTCTTCCTGAATGTACGGCGATTGTTTCGACTTTCATGGTGCCAACTCTAAAAAGATTATAAAATAATGAAGTGTAATTTAATAAATGGAAGGATTAGGTGCAGTAGATAAATTAACAATTAATAATCTATAAAAATATTACCTATTATTAAGAATATAACTCTGAGTATTTTTCAGTTTACTTATTTGAAAGTGAGGATAAGGTGTCAAATTATACTAATATTTGGATTATATCAGAGCGAACCTGGAGCGGATGTGAGAAGGAAGTTGAATAGATTATCGCAGCATAAAATAATTAATTTACTTATGCTGCCCGGTCTTCATAATATTGAGATAATGGAATAAATACAACATTCAAAAACTCCATTATACTAACCAAATATAATTAAAAATTTACTTTTTAAAAAATTAAGCTGCGTACATACAGATTGCTATCATATATATATCTGACCAATTTATCTACCGACAGGTAGAATTATACTTTTTAAGCAATAAGAAAAATAGCTGTGGTTTATACATAGAATAAGCTTATAAGGTTGATTTATTTGATGGGGATTTGAGTTACTAAGGTTTCAACAAGCTATAAGGTTTTAATCCACTATTATGCTCTAGATAAATCAAATAATAAAGATTAAAGGGAAACCTTATTAAGTGTTTTCTCACCTTAGTAACAACGATAAAAATTCTACTCAAAAACCTTATTACTTTATTTAATGTATTAACGCTTTTGATTTTTCAATTCTAGAAATCTACTATATTTATTTTCAGATTTCTGAATGAAGGAATCCGATATTCCAAGGGGAGTGTGCAAGCTCTGCTAATAAATTATTCTTGCTCTACCTTAGAAAGTATGTCAATGAATTCGGATTCTATTTCGCGGCCCTGGTTGCGACCGTACCAGAGATGAAGCTTCTCGTAAAGTTCCGGTTTAACTATTCCTTCGCTCTTCCATTGGTGAATTAATTCCTGAGCAGCTTTTGGCCGCGGGCCCCATGTAAATAATTCATTGCCTTCCATATCGAATGCAGCGGCTTTGGGTATGCTTCGAGATCCATTAGTTAAATATAAATCCATTATTTCCGGATTTGAATCACGAAGAATGATCCTTAAATCAATGTTAGGATTACTTTCGGCAATCTTTGCAATTATGGGAAGGTTCTGTGCAGAGTCGCCGCACCATGCTTCCGTAATTACCATCCATAACTGTTTCTCTTTTATGTTTTGGATTTCAGCGGTGAGCTCATCAGAAACTATATAATTCTTTTCAATCCTTTTGCTTCTTGTTAAATTTAATTTCTTATATTCAAAAAGCTCTTTATCACTTTCACTTAGACTGCCGGGATTTGTGGAATTTACTTCTTCAATAAATTTATCTTTATATTCTTTATAAGTCAGCCCGTGCTGTAATATCTCATCCATAATTAATTTGCGTGTCATTACTGCTCCATAAATTCAATCTTACAAAATTACTGATAAATATCTATATATCTTTCTCTCTATTGTTTATTAGATTCATAAAATCAGGAAATGATTCATGCCGCAAAGGGCAAAGCGCAAAAGTGTATACTTATTTCATTCTTAAAATTAAGACACTCTAAGGCCTAAAGATATTGGGTAATTACAAAATAGGTTATATTACAGTTCCGCTTTTAAGTTCTTTTTTTAAGGATCTATAATTAGGGCAGAATTTTCTTAGTAAAGACCAGAAAGATTTAGAGTGGTTTAATTCGATTAAATGGCAAAGTTCATGGAATATAACATAATCGATTACTTCCCTTCTAAACTGCATCAGCTTGAAATTGAAAGATAGATTATGTTTAGATGAGCAGCTTCCCCATCTTGTTTTTTGCCCTCTTATTGAGACTTTATTTACTACAAAATTATTTTCTCTTGCGAGCCTATATGCTCTAGAAGCAATATATTCTTTGGCTTGATTCTTCAGCCAGGCGGAATAAATTCTTTTTATTTCAGCTTTACTGCCTGAAGGACTGATAATTTTGAGTTCACTATCTTTATAGCTTACTTTGTGGTGTTTGGCGAAAAGCTCGAACTGCTGTTTGATCTCAATTGCGCAGCCTAGATATAAATATTTTTCTATGGAAGGATTTACTGTCCTGAGGTGTTTTTTTATCCAGATTATTTTACTGGAGATAAACCTTTCGGCATCGGATAATTGGTATCCTCGTGGAATGATTACTTCTAAGCCGCTGTTGGATATTTGCAGCCGCATGTATCTTGCTTTATTGCTTACCCGAAGCTTATAAGAAATCTCTTCATTTTTTATACGGAGTGAACGGACGATTGGTTGAACGTTTGTGTACAATTTCTAATCTACATCTTTACGATTTCTTATCTTAACTACCTTCTTAATTTTATATTCATTGCAGTTAAGTGTTGTTTCCGGCGAAAACTGACCAACATTCCGGCCAAAACTGACCACCCCAAGTTAGTTATTTTTTGATATATTCT
>Ga0075269_10000044_pt1 | contig 22271 bp, 16 predicted proteins | sample SF_Rice_5C_0N_10_FD_69773 | JGI IMG/M metagenome (GOLD analysis project Ga0075269, IMG submission 69773) | Rice paddy soil microbial communities from Twitchell Island, California, USA - SF_Rice_5C_0N_105 | ecosystem: Environmental > Terrestrial > Soil > Paddy field/soil | place: USA: Twitchell... | reverse complement strand
CCTAGATACTAAGGAAAGGCCTAATAATTTAGCTTGTTTTTCTAATCGTTTTCTTAAATGTTCTTCATATTTTATTTGATAACTTTTAATTCCTTGATCAACATAATCAAATCCCTTTGTCATAATATTATAAAACATAACAGCTATTTTTCTTGCAGTGGCTTTTATTTCTACGTAAGAACCTCGTTTAGCTTTAACCGTTCTATAGAAACCAGATAAAGCATGATTCTTACTGTTAGCTACCGCAAATGCAGCCAGTTTGAATATTTGACCAGCTCGCATGTTCTTGTATAGTTTTCTTTTCTTATTGCTTTTGCCAGAGGAATGTTTCCCGGGTGATAATCCTAACCAACTTGTATAATGTTTAACTGTTTTCCATTTATTTAAATCAATTCCTACCTCGGATATCTCCTGAAGCATTATATAATCAGATAATCCGGTAATTTGAGATGGATCCTTTCCATATGTCAATTTCATCAATAACAAATGTAAGTTATCGATCTTTGGCGGATGACTATTGTGATTTACTCTCTTTGGCTTACTTACTTCCTCCGGATTGTTTTTCTTCCTCAGTATTTGATAGTTGCACATCTCTGTCAATTTTAGCGGGTCTTTTTCTCCTTTAAGTATCGCTCTAATTATTTTCATACCAATTACTCCTGCTATATCCGATATTACCGTATGAAGTTTTATATTTATTAAATCCAATGCCTTCTGCATATGAAGTATCTGCTCTGAAAGTTGACTTATATGATCTGTCCTTAGTCTTACATAAGATCGCAATTCTAATATCCTATGCTCCGGTATAAATGATGCTCTTAACAATCCATATGTGTGTAATTGCTGCAACCATTGGCAGTTATAATGCTTAAGTTGGAAAGATACTTTACTGCACTTTCAAATGAACTGGTAAAAGTATCAAATTGTTTTACTTTTTCTTCTCCGGCCGCAACAAAAATCTTTTCACTGCCTATGTCTATTCCTGCTGCATTTGGATTTACAACTGGAAGTCGGGCACATTTGGCACCGTGTAATATCCTGTCACTTTGCTTGTTTAATCGCTCAATTAAATTTACGGTTCATTTGTCGTTTTTTTAATACTATATTTTATTTTGTGCTGAAGTTACTAAGTATAATGTTATTAAAATTTTTAAATATTACACAAATGATCAATTTCTCAATGAGGAAAAAGAGAAGTTCTATTGTAAATTTTAGTGTAGAAATGAGAAACTAAAATTATTCTATGACTGGATAGAGTATATTAAACATGTATCATTAAGTAATTCAATTCTTTACCGGTAACTAAAAGCCCTAAGGTATTCATTCAAATATTTCTCCATCTGTTTCCGCTTGTACTGCATTATAAATCTAGGGTGATCAAGTACGACTATCTTATCAAATAAATTATGCTCACCATTTATTTCATTAAAGTAATTATAATTTTTCCTTCCCAGGCAAATGGCATATTCTCTCCTTGCCCCAAATTCTATATGTGCCATTATATTTTCAACTATTGCGGGTTTAAGAAGTTTATATAATTTTTTATCGTCATAATAATTATAATTCAACCCATCCTTTATTAAGGCAAGCGGAAAAAGCGCACTTATAAAGAATCCGGAATAGAATTTCTTTACCCCGCCGTATAGAGTTATGAATTTATATATAAACTCACTGGAAATTTCCCTCTTCTTATGAAATCCATTCTCGACTCCACAGAGTTTTTCCAGTGCAACCGGATCAGTAAAAGAAACGCCGGTAATTCCACCACCGAATCTCCCCGGATTTATTCCTAGTGCAAAAATTCTTTCGTTGTTATCATTGAAGAATTTATTATAAAACTCCGTAATTATATTTTGCACTTCTTTATTTTCATAAGGATTCATCGTTTCGATCTTCTTTGGAAGAAAATCAGGATGAGAGAGACTTGAAAAATAGTGAATTGCCCGTTTCGCGAAAGTTGAATTGTTTTTCATTATGCTTAAAGGTGTTTTGTGTTATTAGATATCATATATACATTTCAAAATTAGTAATTTAAATAATCATTTTGTAAAACTTAGAATAATAATTAATCTATGAAAGCAATACTCTTTGAAGACGGCTGCACAGCAGATGAATTAAGAATCGGTGAGGTGGAAAAGCCATTACCTTCTTCAAATCAAATTTTAGTTAAAGTAAATGCTTTTGGTGTGAACCGAGCCGATATTATGCAGCGCGAAGGGAAATATCCTCCACCTAAAGGAGCCAGTACAGTACTCGGCCTTGAAGTAGCAGGTGTTGTTGATGAGATAGGCGGAGATGTAACCAAGTGGAAGAGAGGCGATAAAGTATTCGGCTTAATTCCTGGAGGCGGATACGCAGAGTATGCTGTTATCGAAGAAGAAATGACTATGCAAATACCTCATAGTTTAACTATGGACGAAGCTGCCGCAATCCCTGAAGTATTTTTAACTGCATACCAGGCACTAATTTATTATGGAAAAATTCAAAAAGGAGAGACCGTTTTAATCCATGCAGGCGCAAGCGGTGTCGGTACTGCTGCAATTCAAATTGCAAAGGAAATGAATACTCGAATTATAGTGACTGCGTCTTATGAAAAGCACGATACATGTATAAAACTAGGAGCCGAGAAGGCCATCGATTATAAGCACGAAAACTTTTCTGATGAAGTTATTAAGTATATGGCCGGAATGGGGGCCGATATAATTATAGATTTTATCGGCGGCCCATATTTACAGGGGAATATAAATTGTTTGAATCTGGATGGAAGGCTCATTATGCTTTCACTGCTAGGAGGAAGTCATGTTAGTGATTTGGATATTAGGAGCATAGTGGGTAAACGCCTCTCCATCATAGGCTCAGCACTCAGATCACGCAGACTTGATTACCGGATAAACCTGGTTAAAGAATTTTCTACTTATGCCCTTAATAAGTTTTCAATCGGTAAATTGAAGCCAGTAATTGATAAAATTTATAACTGGAACGATGCCGATGAAGCACATAAAAGAATTGAAGCAAACAAAAATATCGGTAAGATTGTACTTCGGATAAATAAATAAGTGAAATACCCGATGTTTTTACTAACTTGGGTATTTCAAGCATTGTTAGTGATGATGCCCGCCTGCCACATGTATATGGCCATGCGAGATTTCTTCAGATGTAGCGTCTCTTAAACTTATAAGTTCAACGTCGAAGGTTAACGTCTGCCCGGCTAATGGATGGTTGAAGTCGAGAGTGATATTATCTCCGTCAATATTCCTGATTATAAATGGCATCTGTCTTCCGTCTGGAGTATCCGCAATAAAGTCCATCCCTTCCTCTAAGGTAACATCAGACGGGAATTCAGATCGTTTCACATTTTGAATCATAGAATCACTATATTGTCCATAAGCTTCTTCAGGCGAAATTATAACAGTTCGCTTGCTGCCTATCAACATTTCGCCGATGTTCTCTTCAAGTTTTGGAAGTACTTGCTCACTTCCGCTTATAAATGCAAATGGTTTAGATTTAGTAGTTTCTTCTATAACAAGCCCTGTATTATCTTTCATAACAAAACTTATAGTTACAACTTGATTTTTCTTTAATGCCATCTTTGTCCTTTATTAATTTATTTATGCTTTTATTTAATATTATCCTAAAATCTGATTCAGCCTGGTTTCAAAAATAAATCTTAATAGATATTGCCTTGTAAAATTTCATCTTTTGTTATTTCTTATTTGATTCTCCTGACTTAGCCTCATAATATTGCCCCATTCTATGCTAATTATACGGTAAATTTTATTATTAAATTCTTTGTCATTTTCTGATACATTACTATTATTGGTGTTGATTCTAAAATTACTCTACTACCGACACAACAAAAAGATGATAAATGTGTGACATAACATCAGTGTTTAATTATTAAGCAGCAATCGTAATCTTTTGATTAGTAAGAAAAGCCTTCAATATAAAATAGTTAAATTAAAAAATTAAATATATTGCAAAAAAGAAATAGCTATTCCGGAATAAAAAAATAAAAGTTGTTTGAGAAATATACCACAAATTCTAAATCCTAAGCCATGCCACATCCAAAATAATAGAATATGGTTTTACTTCCTACTTATAAATATTTTGGATATATGCTTAAAGATTTATCACAGGCTAATAATTTTACGATCTTATTCTTAGCTTGGCAATTAAAATATTTTTGGACTAAATTAAGAAACCATTAAGTTGATTTAAGAAATAATCATCAAATTTTTAATGATAAATGAAAAACGATAATTCATCCTGAATAAATATCTTCACTGTCAACACTCGAGGATTTAGGTTCCCAGTCAATGCCCTGACATGGTAAATAAACCTTTGTGGGATGTTTATCATGGAGGATGCAAAGAATTGCCGACTGATCAAAATTTTTGCATGTAGAACATAAAGTCGACTCAAGTATATCCTTATTCTTGGATTTAAATAGATTGTAATGTATAACTGCCGGATGAATAATGATTACATAAATACTCAACGTTCCCACTAACCACCAAAGCTGTTGTGAAATATAGCTTTCAAGTATCCAGAGAACCGGAATTACGACAGAAATTCTAATTATTGTCCAAAATATAATTTCACCCATGTTCCTACCGGTAATGAAATTATAAAATTAAATTGTTTCATATATGGCAAAATAAGCATGCGTATCTAAATAAAAAAGATTAAATTTAATTACTAAAAAATATAAAGTTATAATGTGACTATAAATCGAATATATTTACTGATTAGAATATTTAACCAGGGATGGATTGGAAATAATAAAGGTTTATAATTTTGTTTAATTAAGCTATTTTTGTAATTGATGGGTAACTAAAGAAATTCTAATTGATGTAGCCGATATACTTCAAAAATGATTAAATTCGGTTTGGTCACTCAAGGAATTATATAAATAATAGAAGAAGTAAATAATTGGACGCTTTTTATTACAAAGATAATTATAATAAAAATTAACAAAATAAAGGATTCACATACATTAGTGAGCGCGGGTGGGCTCGAACCACCGACCCTCTGCTTAAAAGGCAGATGCTCTACCCCTGAGCTACGCGCCCTTTTTTTAAGACAACAAATATAAAGATTAGATGATACTAATCCAAATTACTTTAATACTTAAAACTATTTGATTTTCTATAAATAATGCAGAAAAACTCCAAAATCTTAGTCTGTGATGACGATGAAACATTATGCTATCTTCTAAAGGAACAGTTATTAGAAGAAGGCTTTTCGGTTGATACAGTTTACGACGGCAGGTTTGCAATCGAAGCCATTAAAAGAAAAAATTATGATCTCCTTCTTCTTGACTTAAATATGAGAGAAGTGCAAGGTGATGAAGTCTTAAAATTTGTCGTTGATTATAATTCTTCTATTCAAGTTGTTGTATTGACGGCACAGACCGAAATAAGGAGTGCAATAGAGTGTATAAAAGTAGGAGCCTACGATTTCATATCAAAGCCTTATAATTTTGATGAGCTCTTATTAACTATTAACCGCTCTCTTGAACATAAGGAATTATTGGTTAAAACCGCACTCCTTTCTGAACAAGTAAATAAGAAACTTTCTACAAGGATAATAGGCGACAGTAAAGAACTTCAACGCGTAATAAATCTTGCAAATAAATCTGCAATGTCTGATTCGAATATCCTGATAGAAGGAGAAACTGGTACTGGTAAAGAATTATTTGCTGAATATATTCATAAACACTCTGCAAGAAATGAAATGCCCTTTGTTGTAATCAACTGTGCTTCCCTACCGGATCAATTAATTGAAAGCGAACTCTTCGGACATGAGAAAGGCGCTTTCACCGATGCAAAATCGACAAAGCAAGGCCTTGTAGAAATTGCACACGGAGGTACTCTATTCCTTGATGAAATTGGGGAACTAAGCCTAACTCTTCAGCCGAAGCTGCTAAGATTCCTTGAAAATGGAGAATACAGACGGATTGGCGGTGTTACAAATCTTACTTCAAATGTAAGAGTAATCGGCGCTACTAATAGAAATCTTCTCGAAGAAGCAGGTAATAGAAACTTTAGGCGTGATTTACTATTTCGATTGAATGTAATTACTCTTACCATTCCGCCTCTAAGGGAAAGGAAAGAAGATATTCTTCAACTTGCAAATCACTTTTTGGAAATTAAATCTCCAATCAGATCGCCTAAAAAATTGTCACCCGAGGCTGAGAAAGTTTTATTAAACTATGATTTCCCGGGTAACATTAGAGAACTGGAACATATTATAGAGCGCGCTTTAATTTTTGCTGAGAATGATCTTATTGAACCGGAAGATTTAAATTTACCCGCCGAAAGCCTACGCGGCATTCATAAAAAAATACTTCTTTATGAGGAAAATGCTGAGCCAATTAGCCTGGAAGATATTGAAAAACAGCATATAACCAAGTTATTGAAAGATAATAAATGGGATAGAAGCCAGACCGCAAGATTACTTGGTATAAGCGCAAAAACTCTTTATTTGAAAATTAAGAAATACGAGATAAAACAAGAATAATTGATGAATGAACGCATAGTTTCGAAATATATAATTTCCGATTTGTTTGAATACGATGGATGCTCATATGCAGTAGCAGATTCAAAACAGAAAATTGTCTGGTACAATAAAAGGTTTAAGTCTAACTTTGACGAGAAAATAATTAAAGGGAAATCCGTTTCCGATCTACTTAAATTGCAGCTTCCGCCTGTAATAAAAAAGAGAATTATTAAAAAAATCTTAATTCCGAATTCTTCTTCTGAACAACAAATTACGATAAACCTGTTAAAAAAGAAAAATAAGCTTGACGGATATCTTATCAAATTAGAAAATTTGAAAAAAGAAGAGAACATTGAAAAGCCTGTTTTAGAAAACAAGAGCTTCCGTTTTCCGAGCACAATGCAGCAGATTTTAACCTTATTCTTAAAAGAAAAATCCTTACCCGTCTTATCTCATGAAATATTAAAAAGATGCGTTGATATTTGCCACGGCAGCTCTGGATTGATCATATTAAGAAATGAAGAGTCTTTAATAATTGATTATATATATTATGACCCCAAGAAAGAAATAAAAATTAAGAATGAAGTTGAAAGAACAATTGAAAGCAGTGTATCGTATATTTTTAAATGGCTTCAAGTAAATCATCGCTCCCTTATTATAAGAAATGAGCCAAATAATATGGGTTATAATATTGTTCAGATTCTTCATTGCGGATCTGCAATTATCACCCCCTGTTTTTTCGATGATAATTTACTCGCGTCAATTTTGATAGCTGGTGATGTAAATAATTTTACTGAAACCGAAATAAACAATGCCGAACAATTTGCAGCATTACTTTCGTTTACAATAAGCAGCATCCGAACAAGAGAATTGAATGCAGCGCTTGAAAGCCGTCTGCTTCAATCACAAAAACTAGAAACCATTGGAAAATTAAGCAGCGGCATGGCACATGATTTCAGCAATCTTCTTTCCAGTATTTTTGGTAGTCTTAATTTATTAAAAAAGAAAGTACCTGAGAAAGAAGATATTTATCGGTTACTGGACAACATTGAAAATTGTTCCGTCCGCGCAAGAGACCTAACCAAAGGCCTCCTTTCTTTTGGTAAGCCTACTCCTAAAAGAAAAGAGCTTATTAAGCCTAATCTTCTTCTATCGGAAATATCGAAAGTTATAACGCAAACATTCCCTATAAATATTACTTTTGAGAAAAATATTGACAATAATCTATACGACATATTAGGCAACAGCACAGAGGTTTACCAGGTACTTCTTAATCTTTGCGTTAATGCTAAAGAAGCAATCGAAAATAAGGGAAAAATTTTCCTGAGGGCACAGAATATCATTATAAACGAATCAAACATTTTAAACCATCCCCTGCTTGATAAAGGCAAGTATGTCTGGATTTCGGTACAAGACAACGGCGCAGGAATTAAAGAAGAGAATATAACAAGAATTTTTGATCCTTATTTTTCTACCAAGGATAAAAAAAGCGGAAGCGGTTCCGGGCTAGGGCTTTATGTAACATATGGAATAATTAAGGCTCATAAAGGACACGTAGAAGTATCTAGCGAGCTAAATAAAGGAACTACTTTTGATGTGTTTTTGCCTGCTTACGAGCCATCTTCAGTATCTAAACAAACCGTTTCTGATAAAATTATTCTCCTTGCAGATGATGAAGTAATGTTGAGAGATTTGCTTTCGGAACTATTGGAGTCATCCGGTTATAATGTAATTAAAGTTTCAACAGGAGTTGAAGCATTAAAGGTTTTAACAGAGGAAATAAAAGTCAACCTTGCAATTATAGATTATAATATGCCTGAGATGGATGGACTTAATTGTATCAATAGAATTCGAGAACTTCAATTTAAAATGCCGATTATTTTATCTTCAGGAAGCATATCTCTTAATGAAGAAATTGATTTCAAGAAGCTGGGAATCTCAGGCGTGTTATCAAAGCCCTATGAATTTGAAACTCTTCTATCAACTATTCAAAATCTAATCTGATTCACTGCCTATATTAGGCTTGGTCAAATCTGTTTCACTATTTTCATTATAATCATAATCAATCATCTTAATATTCTTAACATAGTCTGAGAAAATAGGTTTCTTAATAGAGTTTAGATGATTAAGTACATCTGTAATCTCTTTTATAGCAGTTTCGATATATCCAAGCCTCTTTAAGATCGCATCTGCTGATATTTCGGGTTTCTTTAATTCTCGTTTAATAGCTGCAGAAGACAAACTAATTAGTGTTAGAGGTTGTTTGATTTTATGGTTTGTTGTTACAACGGTTGCAGTATATGTATTCTTCTGCTCTGATTCGACAAGCAGCTTGTGCGCATCAGACAGTTTCATCGCCGAATTAACTCTTGCTATAAGTTCAATCCTGTTAAAAGGCTTTTTAATATAATCGAACGCGCCTGCCTCCAACCCTGCCTTAACATCCTCAGCACTAGATTTTGCGGTAACTAAAATAATTGGGATATATGAAGTTTCATTATTGGCTGTAAGAGCCTGCAGAACTTCTATTCCTGACATTTCAGGCATCATTACGTCTAAAAGAACTAAATCAGGAAGTTCAGAAATAGCTTTTTCAATTGCAGTCTTTCCGTCATAAGCAGAGATTACATTATAACCCTCGTTTTCAAGCCTGTCTTGAAGCATAAAAACGTTTTCCGGGAGGTCGTCAACAACTAATATTTTTTTCATATTAACTAATATTTTGTCTAGTGAATAATCTTTCTATTTTAAAAGCCAACACACCCGAATTTACGGGCTTTGCAATATAATCATCAAAACCATTTCGTAAAATTACTTCTTTATCCTCTAACATGGCTTTGGCCGTAATTGCATAAATTGGTATGTGTGCCCATTTCTTGTTAAGCTTTATCCGGCTTATTGTTTGAAATCCGTCCATTTCAGGCATCATTATATCTAATAGGATCAAATCAGGTGATTTGTGTTCTAATGTCTGCAGGCACTCAAAACCGCTTTTTGCAAGAATAGTTTTACAGTTGCATGCTTCGATAATTTCACCTATTGTGAATAAAGAATCAGGATCGTCATCAACTATTAGAACTTCACCTTGATAAGCTTTACCTCCAGTATTTTCGCCGGGCAGTATCTGGTAGTTCCTTTCTTTAGAACTAAAGGGGGCATTATCGATTTTCTCTTCAGGGAATTTCTTTTCCTGGATCTTTATCCTATCTCTTACTGCATCTAGAATTTCACGTATATTTTCAGGATGGTCTTTAGTTTTAAATGCCACTTCTTCTACAATTTCATTCAAAGCATCATTTTCTTTATCTGTCAAATTCTTCGAAGTGCTTATAATTATAGGAATATGTTTGGTATCATTGTTGGATTTTAATTTGTGTGATAGAGTAATACCATCCATGTTCTTCATTATCAAATCTAGGATAATTAAATCCGGTTGAAGTTCTAGTATTTTACTAAACGCTAAATCACTGTCCTTCATATAATCGATACGAATATTTTCGCCCTTAAATGCATCCTTGAATTTTTCAAATTCCTTTTCGTCGTCATCAACTATAACTATCTTTTCGATTTTTTTCTTTGCTAAATCCTCTAGATTCTTAAAAGCCGAATAAAGTTTCTCGGGCGAAAATGGTTTTACTATATATTCGAAAGCACCCAACCCATACCCGAGATTTTTATCCGCAAGAATTGAGATAAGAATAACCGGGATGTCTTTTGTCAGAGAGGATTTATTAAGTTCTTTCAATACAGTCCATCCATCAGTATTTGGCATCATTATATCAAGAGTAATAGCAAAAGGCTGATAATTCTTCGCTTTCTCAATTCCTTCTTCACCGCTTGAAGCATAAATTACTTCATAACCGTTGGCATTTAAATATTGTCCTATTGTGTAACGTACTTCTGAGTCATCATCTATAATTAAGACCGGATTTTTTCTGTTCTTTTTTAGAACATTCGCATTAACTTTTGAAAAATAAGGGGACTCTCTTACTGCAATTTTTCTATATGGAATCGAAAAAGTAAATTTGGAACCGGCACCATTTTCACTTTCTACTTTAATATTTCCGCCTAATAAATCAGCAATTCTTTTACAAATAGCAAGACCTAAACCAGTGCCGGTATATCTCCGAGCAGTAGTTTCATCGACTTGTCGGAATTCTTCGAAAATAATTTTCTGATCATCTTTTGATATTCCGATTCCAGTATCAATAATATCAAAACTTAGATTTTTTTCGTCCCGAGAATAAATACGGAATTCTACGAAACCTTTTTCAGTAAACTTTACAGCATTGCCTAATAAATTAATAAGGACCTGAACTACCTTTCCTTTATCAATGCTTATGATAATGTCCGTATTTTCATTCCTTGCTATCTTAAAAGCCAAACCCTTTTGATTAATAAGGGGAGTGATGGAATTCTCTATTTCTATCAGTAAATCTTCTAAATAAACTTCTTCATTATGAATCTCAGTCTTACCTGCCTCTATTTTTGAAAGGTCAAGAATATCATCAATAAGGCTCATAAGTCTTTTACCGCTTTTTAAAACAACCTCTAATCTCTCCTGGTTTTTTGCAGATAATGTTTTGTCTTCCAAAATCAACTTAGTTAAACCTAATATTGAGTTCATTGGTGTGCGAAGCTCATGCGACATACTAGCAAGAAAATAAGATTTTACTTTAGTTGCCTCTTCAGCTTTTTGTTTTTGAATTTCAAGCTCTGCAGCTTTTTCTTTTAGCTTTTTATGCAAGTCGATTAGCGTCTCATTCTGTTTTCTGATCTGGATGTTTTGTTTCTGGTAATCATCATTTAGAGTTTTCAGCTCAGTCACAATATTTCCCAGTTGAACAAATGCTGAAGAGTTTGTTAAGCCGATAGCTAGTTGATCTTTAATTTTAGACAAATAATCACGTGCTTCGTCTGTGGGTTTATCGAATGAACATAGTTCAAGTATAGCTATAACTTTGTTGTTATAAACTATGGGAAGGAGAATAATATTTTTTATTTTTAGTGAAAGAATCCCGGAAGAAATGACTGGCAGATTCTCATTCGAATTTATTTCTATTACACCGACTTTGTTGCATACTGTTTCCAAAAGATCTTGCTTGTTATTAAATGATATTTCCTTTTTGATTCCGTACGAACTTATTAATTTAATTTTATCCCCCTCAACTGAATACAAGGCGCCAATTATAAAGCCGCAAGTTGTAATAATTTTATGCAAGGCTGCATCGGCGACTTGTGATAATGTGGGATTCTTATTAAGCAGTGTGATGAATTCTGAATATTCATTCTTGGATTTTTCATTCTTCTGAAGTGTATCGAGCATTGAATTGAATGCATTTGCCAGGTCGGTAAGTTCATCATTACCATGAACTTCAATTTTATTTTGGAAATTTCCTTCCCTTGTAATTTTTGTTGCTGTGCTTAATTTCGAGATTTGTTTTCTAATCTTGTCGGTAAATACCATTGTAAGGATTAACGAAAGTAAAACCCCTGCCAAGCCTATTACAATTAAAAGGTATTTTATGCTTGACCGTAAATCCGTTGCCTCCGTTAGAGAATTAAAAATTAAAAAACTTAAATTACTATTTCCGGGTGAATCTAAGGACGGTTTATAAATTGTTGCTAGAATATCGGAATTATCTGTTCTTTGTGTGAACAGATCGAAGTTATTTCTCTGTGAAAGTTCCTTATAAGTCTGATTAAGAAGAAAAAGATACTTTTGATTGACCTGCTCATTGGAAATATCTGTTACCGTTCCGCCCCAGACCAAAGCAACATCAGAATTTATTTTATTTGAAATAGAATTTAATGAATTATTAGTAAGGATTTTACCGTAAAAACAATAATGGCCGTCCGGTAGTTCGGTACTCAGGATAATTTCATATGGGTAGTAGTGCTTAAAATCCCCAATTGATTGTATTGAATTAGGGAAAGGGATCGAATTCCTAAAAATCTTTTCTATTATAACTTCAGAATTACTTGACTGAGTTTCGATTATAAAATCAATATCTTTATAATTTTCTAGTGATTTGTCAAATAAATTATTAGGATTATTGTTTAATGCCAACCTAAACTCGTCATGGATGTCCTGTACCATGCTCCGAAATGTATAATTGAATTCGTTGGCAGAGTTAAGCAGATATTTGGATTGCTGCGAAGAAAGTACATTATACATTATGGAATAGAAAGCAATTGCGGAGCTGCCGAGTATTAGGGCTACAATAGCGAAATTAATAATAAGTATTCGATAACTTATTTTCATTGTTTATGTATCTCTTTGTAAGACCTTTCTTATTGTTATTAAGAGTTCATCAAAATCATAAGGCTTACTAATAAAATCTGTAGCCCCTAATTTCGCTGAGTCAATAGCACTCTTTACATCGGCATATGCAGTAAGAACAATTACTTTGACATTTAACTTTTTAGACCTAAGTTCTCGGAGGACATCAAATCCATCTTTCCCTGGCATTTTAAGATCTAGCAGGATCAAATCAACTGCTTTTTTGGTTAAATATCCGAAGGCAGAATCACCGTTATTGACAAAATCTGCTTCATAACCAACCTCCGTCAGCTCATCTTTAAGAACAGTGCAAAGGTTTATATCATCATCGACGATTAATATTTTTTCCATGATTTTCCTATTGGTCTTTACTTTGTTGGTTTTGCTGCTGATAATTTTTAATTCGTTCTCTTTCATATTGTAGTTCATCTTTTAGAGGATTAACCGGCCGTTCACCTGCAAGCCGGTCCTTAAGCGTTGGAACAAGATTCGCCTTTATTAGAATTACAAGCTCCTTTTTTGAAATAATACTATCGTCGTATCCGAATAAATATCTAAGACCAAAAAACCACCATGGCAAATCTTTTAAGATAGGAATGCCCTGACGGGTTTTTGTAGTCTGGTCGAAGAACATTCCGCCTATAACACTCTCTTCATTGTTCAGCAGAACAATACGAGTATCTGCCGATGTTTTATTAATAATTGTGTTAGTTTGATTCGGAACAAAAGAGCTTCTTTCAACGTGAACGTTGAGCAATATATATTTTATTCCCTCATCGGTTATTACAAATGGCGTAACTGTAACTATATTACCCGTAGAGTAAAACTTTTGAACTATGTTGCCGGAAAAATCCCTTGTATTATATGAAATGTCCTGCCCGTCTTGAAGCTTTGCTTCTGTGCCGTCAAGTACTGTAACATTCGGACTTGCGATTAAGTCTCCAGCTCCTTCTGTTTCAAAGAATTTAAATATCGCCGATGTCTGAGCATCAAACCCGCCGATACTATAATTTGAAGAAACATTTATATTAAAGTCAGGAGTCTGCTGTGTTGTAGGGGAACCGGTTGTCCCCGTTGAACCTGTACCGCCGGTTCCTGATGTTGTCGAATTCGGTTGCGTCTGGAATGAAAGAAGATTTCCGCCTAAGCTTACACCTTCTCTTGAGAAAAGCGTTTGCCAGTTAACGCCGAGTTGTTTTTCTTTATTAATGTCAATTTCAAAAAAGACAGCTGAGATCTTTACTTCACGTGCATCAGCGGATACAAAATTTTCTTTTGTTTTCTGTTGATCTGGAGCAGTTGTCCTCTTTATTATTATCACATCCGGCTTTTCCTCATATACCAAGTCTGCCATTCTAACGATTACAACCATGGCTTTATAATAATTCATATTTTTTATTTCAATACCTATTGCACTATCTAATTCTACGGTTGAAATAATTTTTTTACCAGTTATTCTTTCGCTTACTTTACTTAAAAGAGCTATAGCTTGATTAAACGGCAGCTTTGATGAAAGCGTAACTAGTTCATCAGGGTTCTGGTAGCCCAGGCTCTTTTCTAAATATTCTTGAGAGAAAATATTGAATGAAAGAATTATTGTAATAATTATTGTAAGCGATATTGTTTTCATATGAAATCTCTTTACTTATTAAACTTATTAATGCCTTCTTTTTCTAATGTCAGGTCGTCTTTTTCTATTATGCCGCCTTTATTTAAAATAAAGCTGACTATATTATGGTCATAATCTATTTTTGTTAAATAACCAAGATAGACTTGCTGACCTTCCCAAAGCAAATATGTATTCCCTTTGCTATCTGCAATAAATGCTCCCTGCGGGATAAGTGCAAGAAGCTTTGCCCCCTGTACATCAAGCAAGTTGTCTGTATTCGGAGGTATTTGGTTTCTTATTAATGGGTAAAAAGTATCATATACCGGCAATGTAGTTAAATTGTTTTCAACGTGTTCTGAAGTAGAAAACCTATTGTCGTTTGAATAATATACATCAACAGTTACCACAAAGCCTACTAAGAAGTTTGGAATTCCGTCTTTATTTGTAGCTACCAAATTATTCATGGTAACAGATTTTATTTTTTTCAGCTCTTTACTTTGTTCAATAGCATATATTAACTGGAAAAGATCATTATAATCACCACTGCCTGAAATTCTGTATTCATAATAATAAAACTCCTTGTCTTTTTTCTTATCTAAAAATTCTATGTTTGTTTGTGCGTCTTGAGAGAAAGAGTTTGAAATATTATTTAGAAAATTATAAAAGCTTATTGAAGAGAGATTTTGAGGAATATTGAATTTCCTTTGTGCAAGTACTGAATCCAGGACAGAAGCTTTTGCCGACAATTCCATGAACTGCTTATTCAATAGGCCTGTATTATAATGATTTGATTTCAATTCCTGAAGTTTTTCCTGGTCGGCTTTTATAGTGCCGTGCTGGTAAATAAAAATAAACGCACCCCCTACTACAATTATTAGTATCAACAACCCGACTAGAGCAAGTGTGTTTTTTAACTTCCTATTCATTCTGCGCTCTTCTGGAAATTTGATAAACTAAAAACTAAATTAAATTTATATGCATTCTTATCTCTTAAGGATTCGTAAACCATACTTTTAAGTTCCGCAGACTTTATCGAAAATGCAAAATCTGTAAGTGCGTTTTTATTTAAAGCATATCCCTCGACTAGAATATTGCCTGTATCATCATTCGATAACTTAGTAAGCCAAATACTTTTTCTCACAGCTAATAACTGTGATATTTCATGCAGCATATTAGTCCAAACACCCGTTCCAACCGAAGCTGAATCTAAAATTGTTTGTGTCCTAGAGAATCCATTTATCTTCCCTTCGAGATTCGATATATTACTTAATATAGCCTGGTTTTGCTTTAGTAATGTGGTTTGCTCGTTTATTTGACTCTTATAATCTGAAATTATTTTCTGATTATTTAATATCTTCAAGGTTGTAAAAAAAGTGGCGAAGAAAAGAAGAGGCAGAATCGCTAAACCATGCCATGCAAATTGAAATACCTTCTGATCCTCAATTACATATTTTGGGAGTAAGTTAATTCCCGAAAATTGTTCATCTAATTCATCAAAGTATTCTGTGGCAATTGCAGCAGGAATACTAAAAGCAGAGATTTTCTCCTTGGTTTCGGAATTAATAGATGAGAGATCAAATTCATCAAATTGAAGCTTAGATACATTGGCTTCCGGAAATGTACCGTAAAATGAAAGTATCAAATTCTCTGAGTCATCTTCCCCGCAGACAATAATATTATCAAGCGAAGAAATTCCCCCGTTCTCCATTTCAAGAAGAATTTTTGAAAAATACACATCATAAGTGTGAAGATTTAGTGTGCCTATGTCTAAGGTAGAACCGATGTGTTTAAGCTTCTTGCCCTGAAGAAAGATCAGCTTACTATATTCTTTTCCGATATAAACAATAAGTGATTGATCATCAGGAAAGAATTTCTTTCTCTTTGCGACATAATATGCAAGTGAAACTTCAGCACTTTTTATGGTTGATATTTTATAGTATCTTCTCCCATTATAATGAGCCAAAGAATTAATCAGCTTAATACCGGTAACCTCTCCGCTAAGAAAAACCGAAAGGAATGAGCCATCGGAAAGTTCTATGTATCCAAGATTCTCTTTATCAATTAAAACATTCTTGGATTCTTGAATATCGTTAATTATTTCCTGAGTAACTCTTTGCGATTTCCCTACCTTAGAATTATCAACTGCATGGTAATATAAAGAAGGTTCTGTAACAGCAAGGACAAATAAACATTTCTTCAAGTTAAATTCTTTTAATGAATCATTTAAAAGAGCAATACTTGAAATTGCAGTATTCCTGTCCACTGCTGTTTTGGCGCTGCTTCCATCAATAGAAAGATTTTCACCCTCGATTTTTAATCCTGAAATCGAATCTTCCAGCTCTAATACTGGCTGGATGACGTCAAAAGTGGCTGCCTTAAGAATTTTTATTTTATTCTTTTCTTTAACTACAACCACAACTTTTGTGTCGGTACCTTCGCAATATGTGCAAACAATAGGTTTCATTTATATAGCCGCTAATATTTGCTGAATTCTTGTTTTGTTATTTGCATAAGCAACAGCATTTTCTAGAGAAATCTTTTTCTCTAGATATAATCTTTTCAAGTCCTGTTCCATGGTTATCATCCCCTGGGGAGCACCCTGGTTAATCATCATATATATTTCACTGGTATTATTATTTTTTATTGCTGCTTTTACGCTCGGTGTAACTATTAAAACTTCTTTGGCTAAAACACGCTTACCGTCAAGGCTCGGTATAAGTTTTTGGGAAATAACTGCAACTAAAACATCAGCAAGCCTGTTCCTAACTCGTTCTTGCTCGTTAGGATGAATTTCTGCTACTATTCTATCTATAGATTCTACTGCAGAGGACGTATGCAAAGTTGAAAATACTTTATGGCCTGTATCAGTAACTTCTAGCGCAGCCATTATTGTATCAGGGTCTCTCATTTCACCAATTACTATAATATCGGGGTCCTGCCTTAATGATTGAATGACGCCGTCTTTAAAGGATAATACATCTCGTCCAACTTCCCGGTGTTTTACAATTGATAGATTTGACTTATGAACGAATTCGATAGGTGACGCAATAATTACAATATGTGCCGGATCGATTTTATTATGAGCATCTATAACAGCATCAAGGGTTGTAGATTTACCTGAGCCTGTTATTCCGGTTACCAGGGTTAAGCCGTATTTAATAAATGTATGACTTAAAGTTTTTAAAACATATGGGTGGAAGTTATAACTTTCCAGCGTACGTAATGTCGAATTAATGGCTCTCATGTTCAGGGTTAGAGTATCTAAATCATAATATGCGTTTGCTCTAAATCTAACATCAATTTTTTTCCTCTCGTATAAGAAAGAGTAGCTAAAATCGAGATTCTTTGTAATCGATAAATATTTTAACTGATTCGAATTTAATAAGTTAATTATAATAATTGCCGCTTCATCTGCCGAGAATTGAGGAAATTCTTTTACTCTTTCTTTCTTCCCGAAAATTCTCATCCAAATAAACCCCCCATTACCGTGTCCCCCGATTTCGATATCCGATGCTTCTCGTTCTATCATACTCGTTAGCATCTTATTTACCATGTTACGAAGTAATATCCTGCTGTCAGGCTGCAGCTTTTCGATATTATCAAGTATATATTGTATTCTATCTGGTCCTGATGAATAGACAGGAATTTCACTTTGAAATTCACCTAATATATTTTTAGACTCCGTATATGGCACAATAAATCTTTCTTATTTTTCTATATTAAATTGATTAAATAAAATGTTTAGCATATAATCTAATTTTTAATCTTCTGATGTTGATGCTAATACTTCTTCAATTGAGCTTAAGCCAACCTTTACTTTTTCAAGCCCTGCCTCTCGTAAGTTTAATGAGCCGTCTTTCTTTGCTTGGATACGAATTTTTTCTTCATCTACTTCAATACCCGAACGTACTATTATTTGCCTTATATCTTTCGTAAAATATAATGCCTCGTGGATAGCAATCCGGCCTTTATAACCGGTACCGCCGCACTTTTCGCATCCTTTTGCCTCAAATATTTTATAGTTTCGCCATTCAGCGATATTTAATCTGGCAGCATTCATTACAGCTTCATCAAAATTTGTAACTTTCTTTTTACAATCAGGGCAAAGCCTGCGTATTAACCTTTGAGCAACTATTATGTTGATTGCATAAGCAATTAAAAAAGGTTCTATGCCCATCTTATAAAGTCGTGCAACTGCACTTGCCGCATCATTAGTATGAAGTGTTGAAAAAGTAAGGTGCCCGGTATTTGCAAGCTTAATAGCAATATCAGCAGTCTCTTTGTCTCTCATTTCACCTACCAAGACTATATCGGGATCGTGCCGCAGAATTGATCTAATGGCTTGTTCAAAATTCATTCTATATCCAATTTTCAACTGCCTCGCGCCTTCAATAACGTATTCAACTGGATCTTCAACCGTCAGTACATTCACTGTTGGATCAATTACTTGATATAATGCAGCGACAAGTGTTGTGCTTTTACCGCTGCCGGTAGGCCCGGTTAAAATTATCATTCCTTGCGGCTGGTTAATAGCCCGCAGGAATGATTCCTTTGCATATCCGGCTAAACCAAGTTTATCAAGATCTTTTATTACTTTTCTATCATCAAGAATTCTTATTACTACGCTTTCAAACTTATTCTTTAATTCTGTGCCTACCATTGGTAGGACAGATACACGGAATCTTATAATATGGCCGTCAATTTCTCTTTGTATAAAGCCGTCCTGTGCTCTCTCGCGTTCAAATCTATCCATACCTTTAGACCGGTCCTTAACTACTGCGATTATTGCTTCCGGCAGCGTGCCCTCCTGCGTGTGCCATAGCTGGAGGTTACCATCTATACGGATAAGTATATCGGTCTTATTTCCTGATTTTGGAACGAAATGAACATCACTTGCTCCTCTCCGAACACCTTCAACCAGCGCGCCTTCAACTAAGTTTATTAAAGCACTCTTATTTATTTCAGCATCGAGCGCTTCTTCGTCTAGAGCGTTTTCATCTTTTTCAATTTGATCAATTTGAAATTCAGGTGCAGCTTCCTCCATCATTTTAAGATATACATTTTCAGGAGGAAGAATTATCTGTATTAATTTTTCGTAATCTTTCTTTCTGATATAGATTACTTCATACTTTTTAGCATTAAGGCCAAAAGCTATTTTGGGTATATTCCTGTCGGTAGGATCAATTGCAGCTAGTATTAATTTATCCTTAACACGCTCATCGTATGTAAAAGGAATGACCTTGTGTTCCAGCATCTCGTTTTTTAACTGGTCCCCGGAACCGGTAATCATAAGTTTAATTGCATTCAGCTTTTCGGGGGGAATTTCATCTGTGTGAATATCTAATTCTCTGAATGCATAAAGGATAGCAACTTCTCTAAATATAGTATCATGATCGTAATGAAAATCCTGTACTAGTATTTGAGCGAGGTTTCTCTTTATCTTACTTCTATCGTTTGTCTTGGCGTTCAATGCTTTTTCAAGCATAGCTGCATCGATTATTCCTTTTTTAAAAAGGAGATAACCAATTTTATCAGTCATTTCAAGGTTAGTATCAATCATGCAATAGTTCTTTTGCCTAATAATTTAATTTATGCAGTATGATCAAAATATTGTCGTTCAATATTTATTCTATTCGCTTGACCGGGAACTTTTGGATGTATCGTCGCTGTTTCAGCAGAAACTAAAGTAAGAAGTATCATCACAATCATAATTATCATAGCAATAAATACCTGAACTAATTCTATAAAATTCTTAAGACGGTATACCGTCTCGCTTTCATAATAATTCGCAATCTGTAAAGAAGTATTTTTAATAGTTCCCGACTCTTCACCGGAATGTAATCTTGAAAGTGCCGTCTCCGTAAATACCCCGCTGGCTTCAAAAGCATCTGTTATGCCTGTACCTTTTTTAACCATAAGCGGGATGGCAACATTCTTTATTCTATCTTCAAAATATCTATTCCCTGCGGCTTCGGCGGCTATTCTAATCGGCTCTATGCTTTCTGCTGAACCGCTATATAATGTATAAAACACCCTGCAATATACCTCTATTACAGTTTTATGTATTAAAGAACCAACTATCGGTACCCTTAATAGATATTTATCAACCCAAAAGCCGCCTTTCTTACTTTTTGAAAATCTCCAGAATGCAAATATTGGGATTAAAACAACCGCAGTTAGCAAAACACTATTATTCATTAAAAAATCGCTCATCTTTAAAGTAAATGCAGTCATAGGCGGGAGTGGAATATTAAAACGGACAAATAATTTTGCTGTTGCCGGGAAGATGTACCCGACATAAAAAAGAACCGCAATGAACAATACAAATAGAGTAATTAAAGGGGTTATCAATGCACTTCGCAAGTTTTTCTTGAATTCCTGCTGCCTTTCTAAGAATTTTGCTGTTGCTCTATAGATCTCAGTCATGTTGCCGCTTTTAGATGCCAAGCCAAGCATGTATGCCGTAAACTTACCGAAGACCGACTGATATTTCAAAAAGGTTGTCTCGCTGTCGGCTCCCTTTTTTAATTCATTATTAATCTCCTTAAGTGTCTCTTTAAGTGTTTTATTTTGGGTATCGTTTATTAAAAGTGTTAGGATTTCACTGTAAGGTAATTTCTGTTCTAGGAGTTCGGCACTTATTTTTACAAATGTTACTATTTCTGAAGTAGGCGGATTAAAATGCAAGTCTAAGAGTTTCTTATTTACAGATAATATTTCGAAACCCATCCTTGTTAATGCGTCTTCAACTTCCTTCTTAGAGTAGGATTTCTGCTCGCCCGTTATCGGCTTTTCTTTTCCTCTTCTTACACGGTAAAGATATGTAGATTTCTTTTCAATCCTTTTTACCTTAAGCTGATTTTTCTCGGCAAGGCTGTGTATTCTCTTTTTCCCCTCTGTAGATGATTTAGAGGAAAGAGTCCCGCTGATAATCTGTCCGTTTAATTTTTCTGCTGTAAACTTAAATTCTATCATATTTATATAATTAATAAACTATCAATTTCTTTTGAGATGGTATGTTAAGACTTCCTAATATCTAATCATTCAACTTAATATTAATCAAAACTACTTTTTTCTGGTACCATTCGCAATAGTACAAAATACTATTCTCATAATGTACTATTTCTACTAGTACGATGCTCCGCCTTTTATATATAACGCAAGCTTTTCTCGGTGGTTCTCTGTGCGCTTTCTCGGTGAAACTCTGTGTAATTCTAAAAGAGGATTTCTTACACTGAGAACCACAATGCACCACAGAGGCTAAACCCGTATGTCTTTGGCTTATAATAATTACATTACAGTTTATTTTAATAATTGAAGGGGTGTAGTATGAACATTGTGGTTAACATTGAATTCAGTAGATAAATATTTCACTAATTGAAGTATGAATCAAAGAGATTGAATAAATTATTCCGCTAATTTTAGAATTCGTATTAAGTTTTAATTCAACAAGAGAACATAATGGTCTTCTAACATTCCAAGCTTTCCAGTTATTAAATCTTTATCAATTGTAGCAAGTTTGTTTAACCTAATTAATGATGGTTTCTTTAATCCGTTTGCGGTTGATGGCTCAATAGATAAATCGTACTCCGATTGCCAATTCAAACGGGTAGTTATAAAACAAACCGTTACATCTTCTTTCGTATCAAACAATACTATAGCGGGTCTTTTTTTTTCCGGATAGATCAGTAAATGGGGATGGAATCAGAACAATATCGCCTTTATTCATTTATATTTTTCTTTTAAATCATTCACAGCATAAAGGTCTTCTTCGTCTCTAAGGAAATCAAAGGGCTTTGAATTGGAAATAAACTTCTGAATTCCTTCAAAGCTTGCATTACAACATCCCTGTTCATGAGCAAGACATCGGTAATGGAT
>Ga0075269_10000043_pt1 | contig 22461 bp, 16 predicted proteins | sample SF_Rice_5C_0N_10_FD_69773 | JGI IMG/M metagenome (GOLD analysis project Ga0075269, IMG submission 69773) | Rice paddy soil microbial communities from Twitchell Island, California, USA - SF_Rice_5C_0N_105 | ecosystem: Environmental > Terrestrial > Soil > Paddy field/soil | place: USA: Twitchell... | reverse complement strand
CGCAAGATAGAAATCGTTATATGGCTAATATTAATTTGATATAAATAATGTGATAGACTATATTTGGTCTAAAAAAAGGCTATAAAATGAAATTAAGCGAATCAGTAAAATCAATTAGTTATCTGAAAGCCAATGCTGCTAATTTGATTGAGAAAATCAATAAAGAACAAAAAACTTTTGTTATTACTCAGAATGGTGAAGCAAAGGTAATTGTTCAAGACATAAAAGTTTATGAGAAGACTCAAGAAACTATGGCTATGCTTAAATTACTTGCGATGACTCGTGACAAAAATAAAGAAGCTAAAGGAATTCAAGAAACATTTACCAATCTTCGCAATGAATTGAAATCTATTCAATGACTATAAAATATAAAGTTATTATTGATCCCCAAGCAAAGTTAGATCTCAAAGAAATATTTATTTTTGTTGCACTGAATGATAGTATTCAATCAGCAAATAGACTTTTAGATGCTTTAGAAGAAACTTGCTATAAGCTTGAAAAATATCCAGAGAGAGGACACATTCCACCGGAATTGAGACCGACCGGAATTAAAAGTTATTTGGAGATTCTTTATAAACCTTACCGCATTATCTACGAAATTGAAGACAACTTAATTTATATACATTCAGTAATTGACGGCAGAATAAATATTCAAGAAATCTTGAGCAATAGATTTTTAAGATAAAGACGCCATATAACCTGCCGCTCGTGTGCCTTGAAGTGCCTATAGTCCAGTTGGTGCTTCCAAGTGAGAACTTGGGAAAATCCGACCCGTCAAATTTGTCATTTGGGCGGAAGAAAAGCAGACAGCATAAACGGTGACGAATATGCTGAAGCTCTGCAAATTAGTAAGTAAGCTATATGAAGGAAAACATAATTTACATTTTGACTATGGGGAATTAAACAGATTAGAAATGATGTACACCTATTTAGGCACGAAAGTGAAACCCTGATATCGAACCATGGTGAGATATAAAACCTTTATGCTTCATTCTCTACTCTACAAGGGCAACAAACTCAAAGAGTCTCGGCAACTATGTTGGCCTGGATTATAAACTAAAACATGAATCTTATGCGCGAAGGAGACAACAAATGACTGGCTGGAGTACAGCAATCTGTGAAACAAATGGAATTCAGATACACTACACGAGAACCGGAGGAACCAAACCCCCTATAATTTTGCTGCACGGATTAAATGCCAATGGAGCCTGTTGGACCGCTCAGGCTCATGTACTCGAGGTTGAATATGATGTAATAATGCCGGATGCTAGGGGCCATGGGAAATCGAGTGCGCCTGATTATGGATACAGATATGAAGACCATGCAAATGATGTTGTAGGCCTTATAAAGGCTCTAGAACTTCCTGCTCCGATTCTGATCGGACACTCAATGGGAGGTATGACTGCAGCAGTAGTAGCAAGTCATAATCCAAAGCTGCTTCGCGGGCTAATATTAGCTGATCCATCGTTCATAAGTCCAAAATATCAACGCGAAGTCCGCGATAGTGATGTAGCCGACCAGCATCGGCGAATGCTGAATAAATCATTGAAAGAAATAGTAGCAGAGGCGCGAATTAGGCACCCTAACCGGTCATTAGATATTCTTGATCAAAATGCACAAGCACAACTTCAAACAAGTATGAGTGCTTTCGACGTCCTAACACCACCTTATCCCGACTATATACAATTAATAAGTAGGATTGATGTTCCAAGTTTACTCGTGTTTGGTGATGCCGGTGTGATTTCTCTATCTGTGGCTGCAGAACTTCAAAGTATTAATCCTAGGCTTCAGGTTGAACAAATATCGAAAGCTGGGCATGGACTACACTACGACCAGCCCGAGAGCTTTGCAGCAGTCGTTAAAAACTTCTTGCATTCAATTGCCGCAAGCGATTAATTCGTTAAGCGTGGGAATAGGTATAATTCATGAAGCAGTTATATTTCAAAATGTTGGCTTTTCGTCCCCATCTACTATTAGTATAATGAAATAACTTATAATACGATTTGTTGGTGGAAGTGAATAAAGTAAATGTTGCTATAGGGCTATTAAGTATGATCCATAACATTAAAAACTTGACTTAGATAATAACCAAGGCAAGTTTTTATTTTTTAGACGATATTAATCCGGAACATTTTGAAACTCAGCCGGATTCGAAAAAGTTTATGTGGACTTAATGAGATTTTCCGGTTTGGGTAAAGAAAAATAAAACGAAGCACCTTTACCAACATCCGATTTCAACCAGATTTTTCCGTTATGCTTGTCGATTATTTTTTTTGCAATTGCCAGTCCGACGCCGGTACCTTTAAATTCATCATTTATGTTGAGGTGCTGAAACGGACTAAAAATCTTATCATGAAATTTAGGTGCAATACCGATGCCGTTATCTTCTATTATGAAGATCCAGCGTTCATTATCTTCGATATAAGAAATATTAACAACAGGCCTTTCATTACAGTGGAACTTGATCGCATTGTCTATTAAGTTTTGAAAAAGCAGTATCAACTGAGCGGTATCACCATAAACTGAAGGCAGTTTGGAGTAATTTATTATCGCATAATTGTCTTCGATGGTGTAATGCAAATTAAAAAGTATCCCTTCAATCAATTGACTGCAATCGACTTTTAGGAGGGGGGTTACATATCTGCCCGCGCGAGAGTAATTTACAATCCCCCGAGTAATGGTTTGCATTAGCCTTGCACCCTTAACTGCAGCATTAATAAATTCACTGCCTTCGGAGCCCAGTTTATCCTTATATTTATGTTCAAGCATTTGAGTGTAGCCAATTACTTTTGCAAGAGGTTCTTGTAAATCCTCCGAGATTACGTTTACAAATTTCTCAAGCTCGGTATTGGAAGCCATCAAGTCATCAAGAGTTTTTCTAAATGCATTTTCACTATGCTTTAATTCGGAGAAATCTTTTACGGTAATTAAACAATAATTTTTGTTTATGGCCTTTGTCCCTTCGATATAAATATACAATCCTGGATTGGAGTCAGTAATTAATTCTATATTGCATTTAGCCTTCTTATCTTTTTCGAAAACATTGCGTAAAAAGTTATTGAATGCAGCCCTCGTATTTTCTGAGACAAAGAATCTGAAGTTGACTTTGAGTTTTAATAAATTATGGCGGTCTTTACCCAGTAAATTAGCCCCGGTTAGATTCACTTCTAAGATTGTTCCATCGGCATCAAGTGTAAAATATCCAGCATGGGAAAAATCATATAGCATTACATACTTATCCAGTGCCTCTTCCAGCTTTTCTCTTGTACATTTCAATTCCTCATTTTGAAATTTGAGCTCTTCGGAATAAACCTTAAGCTCGTGATAAAGCTTCAATACTTCCGGTTCGGAAAGAGAGAGCTTGAAGTTCTCGCTTATGTCTTTCAATTTGTCTTCAGCTTTCTGCCGGAGAAGGATTAGTTCATTATTTTCGCCTTTCTTTTTTATCATAATTTTATGCCTTTCCTAAAATATTACCTTCCGTAATTTTCAACAAACTAAGCATAAACGTCCTCTACAAATAAAAGCTACTCTTTTCTAGCTGCAGCATTATTTATAATTAAAACTCTTCAACAATCAGCATTGAAAAATAATATGAAGGCATAATTGTAATATAATTTCCCCTCAAGTGTTGAAAACCCTTGAAGTTGTTTCTATTAACCAGCGAAAGAAAATTATTCTCTTTATTTGACTTTATCAAGTATTTTTAGGTTATCGGTGACTAAAAATACAGGGATAAAATAATGCCTATGTAATGCATCTTAGGAGATTAAATGCAGGTTCATTCAAAGTGTAAGTTTAAGTTCTAGTTTGGGATAAAGCTTACCGAAAGATTAACAAACCTGCTGCTGTTCGCTCTAGTTAAAGGTACGTAGGCTTTATTCATATGGCCATATTTATAAAATTATTATTCTATATCACTGATAGATCGAACAGATAAAGGGGGAAGAAGAAAACTATATTTGTCCAAAATATTTTTATATATACCGGCAAGTCAGGAGTTTCATTTTTAAGATAAGAAAAATAATTTGAGTTTTAATGTAATATAAAGTTATTCTTGGTTTAAGAATTATTTTGGACATCTTCGATGAAAACATAAAATACATAACATTTCCTTGACTTTTATGGTATTATTAACGAATTTTTATCTGAGTTAAATAAAAGTGAAAGGGAAATGGGAACATGAATAATTACAATTGTAGACAACAGAGATTGAGCTTTCTAATAAAGAGCTTGAAGCATTAAACTATTAAATATAGCATAACCTTAGTGCTTACTTCGCACTAATGAATAGCTTCCTAAAAAAGTTAATAAATAATTACAGCGATAAAGCTGATGGGGTCCAGGAAAGATTATTTAGATAGGAAGGTAAAGCTTAACAGCAGGATGTCAGATCTGCTGTTTGAATCTTGTTTTATTCGATTAGCATGGAAGGAAAGAAAAGACTGGTAGAAACACAAAGCTTATAAAACTCCCTCACTTTTCTAATTCAAAGGTTCGATACTGTCGGGAAGAGATCCACTGAGGCGAATTAGGTTGAGTTTTTTTATATTTATAGTAAGGTATTGCTTAAAATTATATTATATGAATGAGTAAAGTGAATGAAAAGGAAAGCCTCTGCATCAAAAAATAAGAATATAAAAGACATTAAGAAAAATACTGCTGCTTTTTCCAAATCGCAAAATGCGATTGCAAAATACAGCAGAACGGCAGTAAAAGAAAAATTTCCGGTTATAGGCATCGGAGCATCGGCTGGGGGATTAGAAGCACTCGAACAATTCTTTTCCCATACTCCTGTAAACAACGGGATGGCTTTTGTGGTAATACAGCATCTCGATCCTACCCATAAAGGAATTATGCCGGAGCTGCTGCAGCGATTCACAACAATTAAAGTGGTTCCGGTTACAGATAGAATGAAAGTTAACCCGGATACTATTTATGTAATTCCGTCCAATAAAAATATGTCGATTCTTAACGGAGTGCTTCATCTTTTTGAGCCGGTTAAAACCCACGGGCTGAGGCTGCCTATTGATTTCTTCTTCCGCGCACTGGCAGACGACATGATGAATAAAAGCATCGGTATAATTCTTTCCGGAATGGGTTCGGACGGCAGTGTTGGCCTTAAAGCAATTAAGGAGAAAGGAGGAATAGTACTCGTTCAGGATCCCGGCTCTGCAAAGTTCGATGGTATGCCCCGCAGCGCTATTGATACGGTATTAGTTGATATTGTGGCGCCTGCAGACGAATTGCCGGAAAAATTAATTTCTTTTTTGCACACCGATCTTAAAGGTATGCTTAAAATTGAATTTGACAGCAAGGATAAAACATCTCTCGAAAAAATAATCATTCTGCTGAGGTCACAGACCGGCCAGGACTTTTCATTATACAAGAAAAGCTCAATGTACAGACGTATCGAACGAAGGATGAACGTGCTGAATATTGAGAAAATTGCTTATTATGTCCGATACCTCCAGGAAAACCCTGCAGAGGCAAGGATCCTTTTTAAGGAGATGCTGATAGGCGTAACAAGCTTCTTCCGTGATTCGGCGGTATGGGAAAAAATTAGAGATAAAATATTCCCGGAACTGTTTAAAGATCTCCCCGACAGGTATACTTTAAGAGCCTGGATACCGGGCTGCTCAACAGGTGAGGAAGCATATTCATTAGCGATAGTATTCAAGGAAGCGCTAGGAAAAATGAAGCACCCGAAGAATCTTTCACTCCAGATATTTGCAACCGATATAGACGGCGATGTAATTGAGCAGGCAAGAAAGGGCACCTTCCATGAGAATATTGCACAGGACGTTTCGGCAAGCAGGCTTCATAAATATTTTACCAGGTCGGCAGACAGCTACAGGGTAAACACAAGCGTTAGAGAGACGATTGTATTTGCAGCTCAAAACGTAGTAAATGACCCTCCGTTTACAAACCTGGATATACTTGTCTGCCGGAACCTGCTGATATATATGGAGAGTGAGCTACAAAGTAAACTGTTTGCTCTTTTCCACTACAGCTTAAACCCCGGCGGCATATTATTATTAGGCAGCGCCGAAACTGTTAGCTTGCATAATAATTTTTTTATGCCTGTGGACTCCAAGCTCAGGCTTTACCGCCGCACGGGTACTCAATCAGTAATAGACCTAATAGACTTTCCTAAATCTTTTCCATACAAAACAATGGAAATGAGCGATCAAAAGCCGTTATCTAAAATCACTGGGAACATTCAAACTCTTGCAGACGAGCTGGTGCTACAGCAATTTGCACCCCCAAGTATCCTGGTAAACAATAGAGGGGACATAGTTTATATAATCGGACGAACTGGAAAATTTTTAGAACCTGCTTCCGGGAAGGCAAACATGAATATATTCGCGATGGCTAGAAAGGGGCTCCGCGACGAACTCCCTGCCGCTTTCCGGCAAGCGCTTGAAAACAATAATCAACAGGTAAAGCTTCACAATATAAAAGTGGGGACTAACGGCGGCACCGAGTCTGTAGATATTTTAGTTAAGCAAATTGATAAGCCCGAGGTGCTTAAAGGGATGATGCTTATAGTCTTTAGCGAGGCTCATGAAGATATAATCCCTGTTGGGAAGAAAATTAAAAAAGGGAAACCCTATGTTGAAGCTATTCAAACAAAACTTGAGAGGGAACTTAAGCAAGTAAAGGAAAATCTTCAAAATACAATGGAAGAAATGCAGACTTCGCAGGAAGAATTAAAATCTACAAACGAGGAGCTGCAATCAACTAATGAAGAGCTGCAATCCACAAACGAAGAGCTTACAACTTCTAAAGAAGAAATGCAGAGCTTGAATGAAGAGCTTCAGACCGTAAATATAGAGCTTCAAAACAAAGTGGATGAATATACGCGCGTAAACAGCGATATGAGGAACCTATTAAACAGCACCGATATTGCAACCTTATTCCTTGATAGAAACCTTTGCATAAGAAGATTTACCAATAATGTAACAAAGATTTTTAAGATGGCCCAGAGAGATATCGACAGGCCGTTTACCGATTTAGTCTCAATTCTTATTTACCCTGAAATTGGAGAAGATGCTCGGAGTGTTTTACAGAACCTTGTCTTTATAGAAAAGACAGTACATGCTTACGACGGTCGCTGGTATCAAACCCGGATTATGCCTTACAGAACCTATGAAGATAAAATAGACGGGCTTGTATTGACGTTCTTCGATATTACAAAATCTAAAGTTATGGAACTATCACTCAGAAACAACATAGAAATTTTCAGGTCGCTCATAAAATCATTGTCGAATATTATTATCATAATGATGCCGGAAGGAAATATTATCGAGTTGAACCCGGAAGCAGAGAAATATTTCGGGATAAGTAAGAAAGGTTCTTTCGGAAAGAACTACTTTGAGCTTTTAAGCCCGGCTTTCATACGTGAAAGCGCTGAGAAAGAATTTCAAAAATTGTTAAACAATAGTCTTACAAGGAAGTTTAATACTCAGGTCATAATATCGGGCGGTGATACCCAGCCTATTCAATGGTCCATAGATAAGCTCCTAGATCAGGAAGGGAAAGTTGAGAGCATAATTTTTGTCGGGCAAATGGAGAATAGTAAATGAGCAAAAAGAATAATAATATCAATGTTACTCAATCTTTACGCGAGAAGGCAGAATCCTTACTGAAAAAAAAACACCGCAAATCTGGTAACTATGACCCGGATGAAACCGACATGCGTAAGCTTCTGCATGAACTGCAGGTGCACCAGGTTGAACTGGAAATGCAAAACGAGGAGTTGATAAGTACAAGAAACGAAACGGAAGAGCTTCTAAGTAAATATACATCGCTTTTTGATTTTGCACCTATAGGTTATTTTGTCTTGGACGCCGATGGCAGAATCCGTGACATTAACTTTAGCGGCGCCAAGCTGCTTAATATGGATCGTTCCGAAATTATAAAGCATAATTTCAAGGATTACTTAACTAATGATTTGATCTGGGACTTTAATAACTTTCTTCACGAAGCATTTGAAAGGAATTTTAAAGTTTCTATGGAATTTAAGCTTTCAAAAAACCGGGCAGCGCCAATCTTTGCTTTTGCGGAATGCATAGCAGCCAGCGCAACCGATAATTGTTTAATGGCTGTTTTAGATATTACTGCGCATAAGAAAGCTGAAACAGAAGTGAATGAGCTTAACCATTCTTTGGAATTGCGGATTGAAGAACTGAGAGAATCCAATAGTAATCTTCAACGAATTAACCGCACTCTTAATGCTCTGCGTCGAAGCAGCGAGGCAATTTCTAAATCAAAGTCGGAAAATGAATTTTATGATGAAGTCTGTAAAATAATTATCGAAGACTGCGGGCACGCAATGGTATGGATTGGATACAAGGAAGACGATGAAGATAAATCCGTACGCCCTGTAACGTACTCCGGATTTGAAGAAGGCTATCTTGAAACATTAAAAATTACCTGGGCAGATACTGAACGCGGACAAGGACCTACCGGGGATGCAATCCGCACCGGTAAACCGAGCTTTTGCCGGAACATATTGACCGACCCTAAATTTAAGCCTTGGAGTGAGGACGCAATTAAAAGAGGCTATGCATCTTCGCTTGTGTTGCCATTATTTAACAACAATGAAGTTTTCGGAACGCTAAACATTTACTTTAGAGAATCCGATCCGTTTACAAATGACGAAATAAAATTACTTTCTGAACTTGCAGACAATCTTGCTTACGGAATTAAAGCTATAAGATTACAAACCGAAAACAAACAAGCCGAAGAAATAATCATACAGCAGCTTGAAGAATTGAGCATTGCAAATGATGAGCTTTCCCGATTTAATCATGCAAGCATTGGCAGGGAGCTGCGCATGATTGAGCTTAAGAAAGAAGTAAACCAGTTATCAATTCAGGCAGGCATTGCCCCGCCCTATAAGCTTGAATTCGAAAAGGATACAATGAACTCAAGTTTGGAAAAGAACGATCAAGGGTGAGGTTTATGAAACCATATGCATTGCGAATACTTATAATGCACAATTGAATAATATTAACCAACTCTGGAATAGAATCTTAAGTAAAATTAAGTTATGGCCTCTTTAAAAGAGGACTGCCGGATTGAGGGATAATCCGGCAGCTAGAGTGACATTCTTGTAGGGGGGATGTTATGCTTAAAACTATTTTCTATTTTCAGTTTAAGGGTTACAATTGACATGCCAAAAGAAATGTTTTAATTTTGCTTATTTTAAGGGGGTTTCTTTAATCTATTAACATTTTTTCAGGTAAAAATGACTTGTGCAATTACCTTTTTACCTTTGATTCACTTATTTCTTGTATTTAAAGGAGGACTGGCAGGCTTGTGAGGGGGCCTGCCAGTTATAATTTATGAGGGATTATGCTTAAAGTTATTTTCTATTTTCAAATAGTTTGATTCAACTATTATGCCGTAATAAATTATGCTAAAATCACAATTCTAAGTATCTACTGTGTCTTTTATTAAGAAATCAATTCTGTATTGTTTATTTTGAGACATAAAGTTTCCTTATTATTTATTAAGTTTAACTACTAAATAAATCTTAAAAAGCTATATATATGAGTGCCATAAATATTGATATCGATCTTGAGAGTGAAATTAAGCTGCTTAAAAATGAGCTAAATGCAGTTATCCTAGCTCATTATTATCAGGAATCTGAAATACAGGATTTGGCAGATTTTGTTGGAGACAGCCTGGAGCTTGCAAGGAAAGCAAAATCTACTAATGCAGATGTTATTGTATTTGCCGGTGTCCATTTTATGGCGGAAACTGCTAAGATCTTAAATCCTAAAAAGCTTGTACTTTTGCCTGACCTTGAAGCAGGGTGTTCTCTGGCTGATAGCTGCCCGGCACCTCAATTTAAAGCATTCAGAGAGTTGCATCCCGATCATTTTGCAATTACATATATAAACTGTACTGCCGAGGTGAAGGCTTTGAGCGATGTAATTTGTACATCGAGCAATGCCGAAAAAATAATTAACCAGATACCTAAAGAAAAGCCGATACTTTTTTCTCCCGATAGGAACCTGGGCAAATACTTAATGAAGAAAACGGGAAGGGATATGCTTTTGTGGGACGGCTCGTGTATTGTCCATGAGACTTTCAGCGAAAGAAAGATAATCGATCTTAAAGTACAACACCCTGAAGCCAAAATTATAGCACACCCGGAATGCGAAGATGCTCTTCTTAACCGTGCAGACTTTATCGGCTCTACAAGCAAGCTGCTTAACTTTGTAGTTTCGGATAATGCTGTGAATTATATTGTAGCTACAGAGCCGGGCATAATTCATCAGATGGAAAAGATAGCACCTCAGAAAAACTTTATCGCTGCTCCTCCGGAAAAAAATTGTAATTGCAACGAGTGCCCTTATATGAGATTAAATACAATGGAGAAGCTTTATCTTTGTATGAGGGATAAGAGGCCTGAAATTATTCTTCCCGATGAAATAATTGAAAGAGCATTACGCCCGATTGAGAGAATGCTTGAAATGAGCTAAGCCTTTTTTAGAATAATCTTAAATGTTGTTCCTTCTCCCGGAGCTGAAGTCTTAACGAAAATCTTCCCATCATGATAAGTTTCAATTATTCTTTTCGATAAGCTTAAACCCAGGCCCCAGCCTCTTCTTTTTGTACTGTAGCCGGGACGGAAGATGTCTTTCCTCCTTTTCATCTCTATGCCTTTACCATTGTCTATAACTTCAATTTCTATATTATGCCTGGTAGATTTGATATCGATGTTTATTTTGCCTGCTTTATTTCCTATGGCATCAAGAGCATTCTTCGTAAGATTCTCAATAACCCACTCAAACAGTTCGGCATTTAATTCGGCACATGCCTTCTCATCTCCTGAAACAGTCAGGTCAACACTTTTGCCGGTCTGAGGAAGCCTGCGCTGAAAATAATCGACAACTGTCTTAACGGTTTCATATACTGATCGTTCTTTTAATTCGGGTGTTGCTCCGATCTTTGAAAATCTATATGTTATCTTATTCAGCTTCTCAACATCGTTGCTTATCTCCTCTGAAATATCAAGCACTTTGTCAGGGTCTTTATAACTCAGCTTTAGCATTTCAAGCCAGCCCATTAAACTGGAAATTGGAGTGCCGAATTGATGGGCAGTTTCTTTAGCCATACCGACCCAAATATTGCTCTGTTCATTTTTCTTGATATTGCTAAAACCAATATATCCTAAAATTATAAACAACGCGGCAATTACAATCTGCAGATAAGGATAATATTTTAACTGCACAATTAAGTCGGAATCACCGTAATGGATTCTTTGAAGTACAACTGTATCCTTATATGTAACATTAATCGGTTTATGTATCTTATCCATCTCCAATGCTTTTGTTTCGAAATAATTTTCTAATTGCTGTGCGGAAAGGGTAGTATCATAATAAATATTACGGATATCCTTAATATCGTCCTTATTTACAATGGTAATTTTATTATCCGGGCCGGTATTTATTAAGGGGAAGTCAATCGGCTTTAAAATATTCTCAAATAAAAAGGTAATATCTGCATCCGTTCGGGTTGTGTTAGCCACATACTCAATACCCTTTGCATATAGCTGAACAATCTGTCTTTCTTTGTTTTGGAGCTGCTGGACTAGTATCTGAGTGTAGTATAAAGTACCTGAAGCTATAATTATGGCAATAACTAGAAGTGTAATTTTTATGTTGATTGATGCCGGGCCGCCGGACATTTTCATAAAGAGAATTCCTCTTTAATTTATATTATTTAATGCGCGTAAAATATAAAAATTGGTAAAATCAAAAAATACATAATGAATGCACGGCTTTTCAATCAACAAAGAAAGTCTGCTGACGGTTTGGGCCTACCGAGATTATCCTCAGTTTTATTCCCGATCTTTCTGCAATGAATTTTAGGTAATCTTTAGTCTGTCCGGGAAGATCCGAATAAGTAAGACATTTTGAAATTTCTTTCTTCCATCCTGGTAAAACTTCATATATAGGATTAACTTTACTTAAGCGCTCGACATCAGTGGGGAAGGATTTCAATTGCTTTCCGTCAAGTTCATAACCGACGCAGACTTTAATCTCGTTAAACTTGCTCAATACATCAAGCTTTGTAACTGCTACAGAATCAATACCGTTTATCATTGCAGAATAACTAACAAGGAAAGCATCGAACCAGCCGCATCTGCGCGGCCTGCCTGTTGTTGCACCGTATTCGGCGCCGATCTTTCTAAGCCGTTCCCCGTCATCATCTAAAAGCTCAGTAGGGAAAGGGCCGTAGCCGACACGTGTTGTATATGCTTTTACAATTCCGTAAACCGAATCAATCTTAGTAGGCGGTATTCCGGTGCCTGTACATGCACCTCCAGATGTTGGGCTTGAAGATGTAACGTAAGGATAAGTCCCGTGATCAACATCCAGTAATGCGCCTTGTGCGCCTTCAAGCAAAACTGATTTCCCTTCGTCGATTGCGCTGTTCAAATAGGCCGGCACATCTTTAATATATTTATCTATCAGCTTGTCGAACTCAACATACTGCTTAATTATTTCTTCAACATCGAGCTCTTCATGTTCATATACTTTTTTAAGCAAGTTATTTTTCTCTTTCAGGTTCTCCCTGATTTTTACTTCCAGAGATTTCCTGTTAAGAAGGTCAACGATCTTAATCCCTTTCCTTGCATACTTGTCAATATAGCATGGGCCGATACCCCTGCCGGTTGTACCGATCTTGTTTTCACCGCTTTCGCTTATAGAATCGAGCAGCTTATGATAGGGCATTATTAAATGAGCATTGTGACTTATGAATAATCTACCGTCGACTTTAATGTTGTTTTTCTCAAGAAGGTTTATTTCTTCAAGAAGTGCAGTAGGATCAATAACGACACCGTTGCCTATTACACAAATTACATTTTCTCTTAAAATCCCGGAGGGTATTAAATGGAGTATATATTGTTTATCGCTGATAGAGACTGTATGCCCGGCATTAGCTCCGCCTTGATAGCGAGTTACAATGTCATAATTCTCACTTAGTATATCAACAATCTTTCCTTTTCCTTCGTCGCCCCACTGACTGCCAACCAGAACTGTAACGCTCATTATTTTTTCCTTATCAGATTGATCTCAAATTTAATTTTACTTAACAAAAGAAAAACTCCGAATCCTTAAATCCGGAGTTTTCAAATTAAAAAATCTATTTCAGACTTTTTCAATTGCCGAAACTTTGGACTGCTTCTTCAACGGTTTCGTATGATTCAAAAATCTGGCTCAACTTGGTTATTACCAGCAAACTCTCAATCTTTTCGGTAGTCCTTGCAAGCCTCATAATGCCGTTGCCTTTTTTAATTGTAGTTAAGCCGCCTATTAGCATACCTAAACCGGAGCTGTTCATAAATTTTACTTCGGAGAGGTCGACAATTATATTCTTTTTACTTTCATCTAACAGCTTATGGAGGAGCTCATTAAAATCTTTTGTATCGTCACCTCCCATTACGTTCCCTTTAAGTTCTATAACAACAGCATTGTATTGTTCGTGATGTTTTAGCTTCATGAATAACTCCTTAAATTTTGGTTTCAATTTAATTAGATGCCGCTATTTTTGCAAGAACATTTATGCTTTTTGCCTAATAAAATACATTTTTCCATACCTGCCCAATTTATCAACAGGCATATAGAAATAATATTTATTTTATTCAGCTTGGGGCTGCCGGGGTTTATAAACTTGTTAATTCATTTAGCTTAGTAATGGATTCCCAAAGTACTCCTTCACTTTAGGGATTATATCTGTAAAATTTATTTGATGGGGATTTGTGTTACTGAGGTTTTAACAAGCTATAAAGTTTTAACCCACTATTATTCTCTCGATAAATCAAATAATAAAGATTAAATTGAAACCTTATTAAGTGTTTTCTCGCCTTGGTAACAACGATAAAAAATCTACACAAAAACCTTACTACCTTGTTCCTTTAACAGTAAAGTTAAAAAATGTTCAGGACAGCATGATACTAAATAGAAATAAGGGGATTGATTTGGAATCAGATTAAAATAAGTTCAAAACACATCCTGTACCAAACTTTTTTACTTTTTCACATTTAATTTGAACAGCACTGTTAGAAATTAAAACATTTATATTTGTGAAATCTTTAATATATTTGTTAAGGGAGGAAATGAATTGCTGATATACCTTAATACCTATGAAATATAGGCCCACATCCGGTGTAAGTCCCATGTAAACCGCATTTAAATGCCCTTTACATAGGATTTACCCTGGATTTACCCCGGGTATGACAAGTGTGTAAAGATAATTAGATACATCCTTACTAACCAGATTCTAATTGCTTAGAAAACAATAAATAAATAATAAGTGAATTTCAAATTAAATGGGAAATTGATTACAAATTCGAGCCGGTTATCCTTGTTAAGTTACTTCCATCATTAAAATTCTGTAAGTCCCTAATTACCTATTTGAAAATACTTAAAACTGATTAATTTTACGGAACAAAGAAACTAAAACTCCGTCTAAAATCATGAAAAACAAAAAGAAGAATGAAAAATTGCCTTTACCCCAGATACTAAATTTAGATGACGATTTTTCCTTGATAAAAAGATTTATCGAAGGTGATGAATCTACTTTCAGTATGCTTGTACAGCGGCATAAGGAGAAAGTAAGGAATATTATTTATCTGACATTAAACAACCATGACCTTGTTGACGATATTGCACAGGAAGTATTTCTTACAGTCTATAAAAATTTAGGCAGCTTCCGGTTTGAGTCTCAGTTTACTACCTGGCTTTATAGAATAACGGTTAATAAATGTAAAGACCATCTGAGAAAAATGAAGATCAGGCAGATATTTTCTCCGATAAGAGACAATGAAGTAGAGTTGGGATATGAATCAGCACCGGAGAATTCTGATATAAAAGAAATTGTTCACGAGGCAATTGCTAAACTGCCTGATAAACTAAGAGTTCCTTTGCTGCTTAAAGATATTGAAGGATTAAGTTATCAGGAAATTTCCGAATCAATACAATGTGAGATTGGAACCGTGAAATCAAGAATATTTAGAGCTAGAGAAGGTTTGAAGGAGCTGCTGAAGCCCTACAAACAGGAGCTGTTGTAATGGAAAGTTTCTACAAAAAATATGAGCGCCTATCAGCTTACATCGATAACGAGCTTTCTGAAGAAGAGGTAAAAAAGCTCGAAGAAGAATTAAAGTTTTCTAAAGAGTTTCAGGACAAACTCGAAGAGTTAAAACGCATTAAAGCACTGACGGCCTCTTCTATTAAGCCAATTGAGGAGAATCCATTTTTTGAGACTCGCCTTGCTGCCGGATTAAAGATTAAGACGCCGTGGTATAGAAGGATTAAAAACTACTCGCCTGTAATCGGAATAGCTACTGTTTCTATTTTATTAATGGTTTTATTAAAGTATAATCCTCAGATAATAGATAAAGTTGTAGAGCAGCAGAAGTCAAACCTAACAGCTTTTTATAAGGAGAACCTTAAACCATTACTTTTTACGGCTAACTTAAGCAATGAAGATATCTTCAACTTTGCGTTCTACCATCAATTACCTTTAGATGAAAAGAAAAAGCAATGCCTGCAGTTTGGCTCAGATAAAAACGGCAAGCAATTTTTTGAGATCAAAAGCGGAAGCATAGTGCAGAATGCAGACAATCTTAAACAGTTTGAAAATGAATTAAACCTTAGCAGCGACCAGCGCAGGCAAATGGATTCAATACTATCTTCATACAAGAAAGATATAGCAACTCAGGTTCTAGTAAATGATAAAAACACTGTTGCTATAAATCCTAATATTTGGAATTATAATAAGGCGCTTACTGCGGACCTGATCTCGTTTGCATCAAGGGTTAGCAGGAGAAAATTGCAAAATATTATTCCCCCTGAGTTCAGCCATCTCTACAGTCAAAAAGACCTGAACAGAATGGTTAATGCAGTAAGAACTGCCAGAACAAATAAATATATTTTTCTAACGCCTGATTCAATCTTTTCGGAACAGTACAGCTTTAACCAGGAAGAATTCAATAAGGAAATGCAGAAATGGTCAAATGATATGCAGAACAATATGAAGGAATTCACCAAGCAATTTGGTAATTTCAATGTGAACTTCGGCAATAGCCTTGCTAAGCTGAAAAAAGATTCTTCATGGGAAAGAGATTTTGATGTATATATTGACAGCAATATTTGCCGCGTTCATATACCTGCAATCGTAATTCCTCAAATTAATATTCCGGATATGAATGAATTGAGGGAAAATATCGACAGCATTACAAGCAACATGCGTAATTTCTATTTCAACTTCCCCGAACATTCTAAGGGTAAGAATTATAGCTATAAATACTTTTATAACGATTCATCCAAAGGATTTAATTTTAACTTCAAAGCATTCGGGTTCGATTCTTCCTTTACGGCAAAGAACCATAAGCTCGATTCTTTAATGAAAAAAAGATTCAAGAATTTCAACAATGGCTTTAATCCTGATTCTTTAGCTTCTATATTTAAATATTTCATGCAGGATTCTACTAGCAGTTCACGGCAGAATGATATTAAACAGCAAATGGATCAATTCAAAAAGCAGATGCAGCAGTTTGAAAAAGAAATGGAGCAAATGCAGAAAGAGCTAAGAAAATCAATGCCTCAATCCCAGCCTAAAAAACCTGTGGAAATTTAACAAAATTGATCTATGCAATGATTGCAAGGCACCTGATGTAATGAAAACTTTAGGTGCCTCTATTTTGGCTATAAAACTATTCACTGTTTATTTTATATGTTCCGGTATTCTCCATTACATTTCATAATTTAACAGCATTAGTGATTGAACTGAATAAATTCATTAAGTTCATTCGATATTTCATCTTACTTTTTCCCTGTGTCATGTCCTAAAATTTGTCAAGTCCTAAAATTTGTTTACACGATTTACTTCTGACTTCCGCCCTCTGCCCTCTGGCTTCTAGCCTCTGACCTTCTCTCCATCTACAATCCATTGACTTTCATCCTAGAATTATTCCGTCTATCCAAACTCTTCTTTACAAATATCAATTTTTAACGTAATTTAACCCTTAAATGAAGAGATAACAATAAAAGCTGATATACTCAATTGTCGAAGCTGAAATTTCTAAAGATAAATGGTGTGGAATTAAAGTCTAACCTAAAATTCCAAACCTTCATAGGATTAGCCGCCGTTCTTTTCCTGTTCCGTGTATTTATTTATTCTGCCGATTCTATTATCTGGGTAATTATAAATGAATTGTTCGTTACCGTTACATTAGCTTCACTTTATTTCTACCTTCTGGATTTAATTCATTTGAAAACTATTAATCCCCTTGCATTAGTAATGAATATCGGGATAATTAACGCTCTTATCTTTTTCCTCTTTACTTTTTCGAATGTCATACTAGGCGGCTTAATCTCAAAAGCCGAAAGCTCTAACATTAACCATGGATTATTATATAATCTAATATCATTCGTTTATTCAATGTTCATAATGGGCTCCCTGGCTACAGTATTTTTAGCTTTCAGAGAGTTGTACTTCTACCGCCAGAAGAAAAACGTCAGCACCTACTTCAATACAATGATTTTCTTCTTTATTCTTGCAAGTATCTCAAGTTTGTTGAGTAAATCGCCGGACCTGAAATATATAAAAGATACATTCTTTATCATTTCGGTCCTTTTAATTTTGATTAATTCAATAAGGATATCATGGATAGCTTTCATTGTTAAAAAGGAAAAGATATCCCTGCTGGTTCTTTCTATAATAATCTCGATTTTATTTTTTGTAAACCTTATCCATAGTTCAAGTGATAATATCCATGCACAGATGCTTACAGCTTTTTCGCCGTCGCTTAATTTGTTTTTGAAAATAATAATGACATATGGCGCTATTTATTTTTCAATACTTTTCTTTACGACACTCTTCCACATTCCAACTGCTGAGGCATTCGATAGAAAAGCACAGGAAGTAAATTTCCTGCAGTACTTCAGTAAACTAATAACTGAATCTGTGGATTTTAAAGAGCTTGCCGAGACAGTAACCGATATTGCTATTAAGGTATGCAACGGCAATGCAGCATGGATTGCCTGGAAAGAAGAAGATGGATTCAAATCAATAGCAAATAAGAATATCGGTTATTATGATTCGAATAACCTTACTAATTTTATTTTTAAGAATAAGCTGGAAAAAAACTCAGATCAATCTTCTATAATTAAATTAAAGAAATACTCAAACCGTCCCCAACTCAGCGAGGAGATTTTTTATCTTGCATCCGCACCTTTGAAAGCTCACAATGAGATAAAAGGTTATTTAATTATCGCAAAGAAGAATGACGTTATTTTCGATGATGAAGATAATAATGCAATGGATACCTTCTCCGATTATGCCTCATTAGCCATTGAAAATTCAAGGCTGCTTGAAGAATCAATAGTGAAAGAAAGGCTGGAGAAGGAACTGGATGTTGCCAGGGAAATTCAAAGAAAGATACTTCCGGCTAAAAACCCTGAATATAGAAATCTCAGCATCTCATCAGTCTTTATTCCGGCATTTGAAGTGGGGGGCGATTACTATGACTTCTTCGAAATCACCAAAGACAAATTTGGCTTTATTATAGCGGATGTTTCAGGTAAAGGAATTTCAGCAGCATTCATAATGGCTGAGATTAAAGGAATTTTCGAGTCGCTGTCACAGACCTTTGAGCGCCCTAAAGATATTCTAATAAAAGCCAACAAGATATTAGAGAGAACACTTGACCGCAAGAACTTTGTAAGCGCTGCTTACGGAGTATTTGATTTAAAAAAAGAAATAGTAACAATATCGCGTGCCGGACATTGCCCGGTTCTATTAATAAGAAATAATATTGCAGAAAACCTCCGCCCTTCCGGGATCGGATTAGGCTTGAATTTCGGTTCGCAGTTTATAGATTCACTTGATGAAATTGAAATTAAGCTGCATGATAATGATATAATTGTGCTTTATACAGATGGTATTACCGAAGCCAAGAATAAAGAGCTTGAAGATTTCGGCAGTGCTCATTTTGAAAAAATCCTGCTTGATCATAGCGATTGCAGTACCGATGAGATATCAAACAGCGTTATGCGCGAAGTTACATTGTTCTCACAGAATAATTCACAGCATGATGACATAACTTTAGTTATATTGAAATGGAAACAAAATTTTAATAAAGATGGAGAGATAGAATGGCAGAATTCAGCACCTCAGTTAAAGACGCAGGTGATGTAAATATAATTTATCTGAAAGGGTATTTGGATGCTCATACAGCACCGGTTTTGGAAAATACCTTCTCTAACCTGGTTGATAATGGAAGGTATTCTTTAGTCGTTAATTTTAAAGAGCTTTCGTATATAAGCAGCGCTGGATTAGGCGTATTTATGGCTTTCATAGAAAAAATCAGAGAGAACAAAGGCGATATTAAACTATCTGCTATGAACGATAAAGTTTTTAACATCTTTGACCTGTTAGGCTTTCCTCTTCTATATGAGATATACAAAGAGGAAAACGAAGCTGTCAGTAAATTTAGCCAGATAAAGAAACTTGAAAATGGAAAATAAAAAGTTAAAAGATAAAATGCTTGTAGTCCAGAGCAGAACAAATAATCTTTCGACTATAAGAGACTTTGTATACGCTGCGGCGCTTGATGCCGGATTCTCAGTAGAAGTGATTGACAATATTATTCTAGCTGTTGATGAAGCTTGTACAAACATCATCAAGCACGCATATAAATCTTATCCGGAAGGCGAGATTACTATTAAATTGAAACGGAAAGATAAAAAGTTTACTGTCGTTATTATAGACCATGGCGTGCCTTTTAAACCGGAGACTATTCCTGACCCTGACCTTCAAAAATATTATAGGCAGCATAAAGTGGGCGGCTTAGGCATGTATTTGATGAAATCGTTAATGGATGAAGTTAAATATGTTTCCGTTCCGGGTAAATATAATCAGGTCCTCCTTTCGAAAAACCTAAATAACGCTAACTAAGAATGATCGAGCCCGAGAATATTAAAGTAAAAAGAAATCTTACTGCACTTGTAGAGTTCAGCAGAATTATAAACAGCAGCCTTGACCTCGACTTCATCCTTAATAACGTCCTTCTTACCTGCATGGGTAAATTTCTCGCAACAAGGGGATTGATAGCCCTTAAAGCTGAAGGGAAACTGCAAATTAAATCATCTAAGGGTATCCCGGAAGAGCTAAAAAAAAAGTTCCCGGAGTTAATCTCTGCCGATAAGTCATTAGATGACGAACAGCTTAAAAACTTTTTTATAGAAGCTAAACTTCTGGCGGTAGAAAAGATATGTTCTTCGGACGAATGCCTTGGGGTAGTATGCCTCGGTGAGAAGCTTAATAAATCACCATTCTCAGAAGATGATACTGAATTCCTTAAAACCATATTAAACATTGCCGCTTCCGCGGTACAGAATTCTTTTATTTTAGATGAGATTAAGAAAGTAAACCGTAAACTCGATTCAAGAGTCCAAAGACTTAATTCACTTTTTGAGCTTAGTAAAGAGTTCGGTATTATTTCCGAATCAACCAAAGTTGCTAAGCTTCTGGTTTATTCGGTAATCGGGCAGTTTCTTGTTTCTAAATATGCAGTAGTTACTTTTATCGAAGAAGGGACTAGAACACTGGAAACAAAATTTCCGGAAGAACAGCTTCTAACTGCTGTTTCTTGTTACGATTTTTCTAAACTTGAAAATCCTGTTAATAAAGAAGAAATATCGAGTGTGTACAGTAGGCTTGCTGAAATAGGTATAGAGATTATTGTACCAATGCAGATTCAGGGGCAGACTAAAGGACTTATATTATTAGGCAGAAGAATAACAAATCAAAAATATTCAAGTGCCGATATTGAGTTTATTTATTCCACCGGAAGCCTTGCAATTATCTCGCTTGAAAATAGGCGTTTATTTAAAGAAGCACTTGCCAAGCAAAAGATGGAGGAAGAGCTTGAACTTGCCCGTGGTATACAGCGGAACCTGCTTCCAAGCAGAATTCCCTCATTTAATAATTATGATATTGCTGTCCTAAATTTAACCTCACAGCAAGTCGGGGGTGATTTTTACGATATTATTCCTCTTGATGATAAAATGTTCTGCATTTCAATTGCAGATGTTTCAGGTAAAGGAGTACCTGCTGCATTACTGACGGCAAATCTTCAAGCATTCTTAAAGGTTATATGCAAACAGGGAATGAAGCTCGATGAAGCGACTGCACTTGTAAACGATTTAGTCTCTGAAAATACTTCCGATGGAAAGTTCATAACCTTCTTCTGGATGATCCTGGATGATGAAACAAAGAATTTGCATTACGTCAATGCAGGTCATAACCCTCCTTTATTGATTCGAAAGGGAAAGATAACTAAACTTGAAAAAGGCGGAATAATACTGGGAGTCATGAAGACATTCACTCCTTATCTTTCAGATTCAATACAGCTCAAAAAGGATGATGTAGTAATCCTTTTCACAGACGGCGTAACCGAAGCTAAGAATATCGATGACGAAGAGTTCTCCGATGAAAAGCTTGAAAGCTTATCTTTGGAAACACATGCACTAAGTGCGGATGAAATAGTTTCGAAAATAAAAAGTGAAGTCCAATCCTTTGCCCGCGGCACAACCCAATCCGATGATATTACATTAGTTGTAGTAAAAGTTAAATAAAAATCTTTCAACATTCTTTCCCAATACGTATTTCAAAAACATACATACAGTAAGTAGAATTATTGCTAGTGACCGCTAATTGCTATAAACCGCCTACCGATGGTAGCTAAATTAGAACGGTTATCAAGTATTCGTTTTTTGCTTTTAAACCAACACTTAAAAGTGTTGAGTAATAATATTCACACAGCTTCTTAAGAGGCTGTGTGAAAATTCAAAATCAGAGAATAAATATTCAATTATTAACGAGGCTGATTTATCGGTCAAATACCACTGGAATTCAAAGATTAAAAGGAAATATAATTGTGTTTTTGTGATCTATTTTTATATTCCTTTTTACATAGTGCACCTAAGGAGCACTGATTTTATTTATTTTATGTTTTTTCTACAAACATTCAACTTCCCGATAAAAATCGGGACAGGCTCTAGCGGAGTTGGTTTATCTGGTAACATCTATCGCTGCAAATATATAATCCCAAACTGAATTGGTTTATCAGGTAACATCCATCGCTGCAAATATATAATCCCAAACTGGATTGATATATCTGGTATTTTCCCTCGCTCCAGAGGAGAGATATGTTTGTAGAAAACCAATATCTCATTAAGTTACCGAACCCCGGAGTGCCTGTCCCGATTCTATCGCATAGGCTTCAACTTAATTTTCCTTAATCTTGATTTAATTCCATATATCGTAATTAATTATACTTCCAAATATATCTACATTGAACTCCTCTGGAGTTCTGCTGTTTTGAGGTGATGTTAGTTCTACAAACATTCAACTTCCCGAGAAAAC
>Ga0075269_10000042_pt1 | contig 22481 bp, 21 predicted proteins | sample SF_Rice_5C_0N_10_FD_69773 | JGI IMG/M metagenome (GOLD analysis project Ga0075269, IMG submission 69773) | Rice paddy soil microbial communities from Twitchell Island, California, USA - SF_Rice_5C_0N_105 | ecosystem: Environmental > Terrestrial > Soil > Paddy field/soil | place: USA: Twitchell... | reverse complement strand
TATATCTAAGTTCTTTAAATAATAGTGAACATATCACTTTGAAATTAAAAATACGCCGAGGGAAAAATGATTTTTAAGATTATAAATAAACTTATTTTAAGTATTTTCCTTTTTGCAGCTTTAATTATAATGAATTCGGGATGCGGCAGTAAAGGGGAAAGTAAAAACGAAGAAAAAAGCCTTACTCAGCTCGATACAGTTGCAGTGAAAATTTACCAGGCATCGTTAAAGGACGTAAGACTGTTAAAGACTTTTACCGGAACTTTAGAAGGCGAGGAGCAGGCAAATATAGTATCAAAGATCCCTGAACGAATTACATCAATTAAAGTGCATGTCGGGGAAAGTGTAAAATCGGGTCAACTCTTAATTGCACTTGATAAATCCGGTGCTTCATCTCAATTTTATCAAGCTCAGGCTGGATTCCTAAGTTCAGAAAAAGAATTATCCAGAATGAAGTCACTATTTGATGCCGGTGCTATTTCACAACAAATGTATGATGGTACAAAGACGGCGTATGATATTGCAAAAGCTAACTTCGATGCAGCTAAGAATACAGTTGAGCTTACCTCACCCATAAATGGTATAATAACTTCAATAACTCCGAATATAGGCGACATTGCAAATCCCGGCATTGCACTTATAGTTGTGGCCAGTATTAATAAGATGAAAGTAATCTTTAATGCCAATGAAGAAGATATTCCAAATTTTGCTATCGGGCAAAATGTAGAAGTATATTCCGATTTAAGATCAGATTTAATTCAGAAAGGGAAAATCTTACAGATATCAAAATCTGCAGATATTCAATCAAGAAGCTTTGAGCTTAGAGCAATCTTCACTAATAGTTCGGATAGATGGTTTAAGCCCGGGATATTCTGCCGTGTGAAAGTTGAATTTAAGAATAAAAAAAATGTACTGACTATTCCCAACACTTCGGTAACTGTAATTCAGAATGAAAAGAGCATTTACGTAGTAAATGGTAATAAAGCTTCACTAAGGAAAGTAGAGACCGGAATAACAGACGGAAATTTCACGGAAATTATTTCGGGAGTTAAGGAAGGAGAATCAGTAGTAACGATGGGAATAAATGATTTGAAAGATGGAAGTGTAATTCATATTTCAGATTAAGAACATTCGGCGGTTTAGTAATTAATAAAAATAATTGCGGGTAACGTATGAAATTAGCAGATGTATCAATACAAAGACCAGTATTTGCAACCATGATGATCCTTGCACTTATTGTGCTTGGCATTTTTTCGTATTTTAAATTAAATGTTGATTTATTCCCTAATATAGATATACCGTATGTAATTATTACAACGGTATTACCGGGTGCCGGTCCGGAACAGATTGAAACTGATGTAACGAAAAAGATTGAAGACGCCGTAAATCCGATAGAAGGAGTGGACTGGATCCAATCTTATTCACGTGAAGGGGTTTCATTAGTTGTTGTGGCATTTAAGCTTGAAATTGACGGTAAGGTAGCAGCTCAGGATGTTAGAGAAAAATTATCAGCTATTCGAGCAGACCTTCCTCAGGAAATAGAAGATCCAATTATCCAACGATATGACCCTGCCAGTCTGCCGATAATGTCGATAACAGTCTCGGGTACAAAGTCAGAAAAAGAAGTAACTGAATACGCAAAGAAAGTAGTTAAAAAGAGGATAGAAAATATACCCGGTGTCGGTTCAGTTGATCTTGTCGGCGGCGCAGAGCGTGAAATAAATATATTCGTAGATGCTTCGAAGCTGAAGGCTTACGGGCTCTCAATAAATGATGTTATTCAAAATGTCGGTGCTTCAAATATTGAAATCCCCGGTGGAAATTTAATAAAGGGGCCGCGGCAGCTCCTTTTGAGGACAATGGGAAAATTTAAGAATGTAGCGGAATTCAACAATGTTATTGTAGCTAATCCAAAAGGGAAAGCCGTGTACTTATCGGATATAGCGACCGTAGTTGACGGAATTAAAGAACAAACCAGCCTAACAAGAGTAAATGGAAATATAGCTGTCGGTTTGAATATAATTAAGCAATCAGGAAGCAATACCGTCAAGGTTGCCGATGATGTAAAGAAACAAATAGCAAGAATTGAAAAATCACTTCCGCCTGGCATGCAGCTTTATTTAGCTCAGGATAATAGTATTTATATAAAGGACACTATAAATGATGTATTATCCGATATTTTGTACGGTGGTATCTTTGCAGTAATAGTAATATTCCTTTTCCTTGCAAACATGCGGGCAACAATTATAAGCGCGTTTGCACTGCCTACCTCAATCATAGCAAGCTTTATAATAATGTATGCGCTCAACTTTACGCTGAATATGATGTCTCTATTAGCCTTATCGCTTGCGGTTGGTTTGCTGATAGATGATGCGATAGTAGTAATAGAAAATATTTACAGGCATATGCATCAAGGAGAGACTCCATTTGAAGCTGCAAAGTCAGCTTCTCAGGAAATCGGCTTAGCAGTTATGGCAACAACTTTCACTATTGTAGCTGTGTTTATCCCGGTAGCATTCATGCCCGGAATAGTAGGCAGGTTTTTCTACCAATTCGGAATAACAATTTCAGTAGCGGTGCTAGTCTCATTGTTTGTAGCTTTTACATTAACACCTATGCTTTCATCAAAGTGGCTGCATAAAGAAGATGAAAATCTATCCAAAGAGGGGAACATAATTCAGAAGTTTCTTTTTTACTTTAACAATTTATTTTCAGTTATTAGCATAAATTATAAGTCAGCACTTAAGTGGGCATTAACACATAGGAAGACAGTCATTATAAGTTCAGTGATAATTTTTCTATTTAGTCTAATAATAATGGGAAATTTAGGTTCACAATTCTTCCCCGAAACTGACGAAAATGAATTCGTAATTACAATAAATTCAGCACCCGGAAGTTCACTTGAGCGAACAAGTAATGTTTGCGCTATTGTAGAAAATGAACTTAGGGCATTTCCAGAGGTACAAACAATACTTACAACCATAGGGGCTAGTAATGATCCTGTTACAAGGGCAACTGTTCTAGTTAAACTTGTACACAAAAAGGATAGAAATAGAAGCGATAAAGAAATTATGGCTGTGCTCAGAAATACTTTTAAGTATTTTCCCGGAGCAGATATTAGTTATGGTGTTCAAGGAGGTCCCGGGCCTGGAGGAAAACCTTTAGCGTTTAGTGTAAGAGGAGATGATTTAAACAAGCTTGAAAAGTATGCTGAAAAAGTTGAAGCTATAGTACGCTCAACAAAGGGGACTGTAGATGTCGGGAATAGCCTTGAGACTTCTAAACCCGAAATAAGGCTGTTGATCGATAGAGAAAAAGCTTCTGACCTCGGAGTTAATCCCGCAATAATTGCAACTTCAGTAAGGGCTATGGTAGATGGATATGTTGCTACTCAGTATCAAGAGGGAGATGAGCAATATGATGTAAGAGTCAGGCTTAAAAAGGAAGACCGTTCTGACATGGCAAATATTAATGATCTATCCCTAAAGAGTAATAAAAATAAAAACAGTAATGATCCGATAATTATCCCAATCACAGATGTGGCAAAAGTAATTGAGGGAGTCGGCCCGTCTGAGATTAATAGATATGCCAGGCAAAAAGAAATTAGGGTAGACGCAAATATGTCAGGAAGGTTCTTAGGAGAAGCAATGAATGAAATACAGAAGAAGATAAGCAAAATAGATTTTGAGCCAGGGTATTCTGCTAGTGTTGTCGGAGAAGGCCAGATGCAGGAAGAATCCTTTGGTAACATTCTGCTTTCATTTGGGTTGGCTATAATATTTGTCTATATAGTTTTAGCTGCTCAGTTTGAAAGCTTTATGCACCCATTTTCAATAATGTTTGCATTACCAATGTCTATGATAGGAGCAGTGCTAATGTTGCTAATATTTGGAAATTCTATCTCGGTAGTTTCCTTAATTGGAATAATAATGTTAATGGGACTAGTAACTAAAAATGGTATCCTATTAGTAGATTATACAAATGTATTGCGAGGCAGGGGATTATCAAGATTTGATGCCTTGCTTCAGGCAGGCCCAACGAGATTACGTCCTATTTTGATGACAACATTTGCAATGATTTTCGGTATGATGCCTGTTGCATTAGGACTGGGTGAAGGGGGGGAATTTAGAGCGCCAATGGGTCAGGCAGTAATAGGCGGTTTAATAACATCAACCTTGCTTACTTTGTTTATAGTCCCGGTTGTTTACTCTTTACTTGATGATCTTTCAATCGTAAGATTAAAGCAGATATTTATTAAAGTTATTCGTTTTAAAAAATAAAACATTTATATTTTTAACTTTATATTTTTATTGAAAGGTGCAGTTATGAAAATCGTTTTTATAGTATACCATGATATTTTGGATGATAGAATTTCCAATATGTTTGACGAATTAAAAATTGACTTTTTTACTGAATGGGAGAATGTAAAAGGTAAAGGGCATTCCTCGGATGCTCATCTCGGCTCAAGAACTTTCCCCGGTTATAACTCTGTTAGAATGATTGCTTTTCAACAAGAAAAAGTTCTCGATGATCTGACTGAGAAACTTTCTAAATTAAATGATGAAATTATAAGGACTGATGATAAGATAAGGTTATTTCAAATACCTTTAGAAAGAATTATTTGATTATATTTTACCATAATAAACTTCTGTATTATAAATAAACTCGACCTTTTCTTCAATTTTATTTTTATTATAAATATTTTCAAGCTCATCTATCATAGGCTGATAATTAGGGTTATCTTCTTTAGGCGCATAAGAAGAAGATAATAATCTGGATTTTAGCCCTCCAAATTCGAATGATTGAGAATAAGGAAAAGCTCTCAACTTATAACCGGAGAAAAAACTATCGAGTATTTGCTTGTCGATATTTTTATGGTTGACCGTTGAATAATCGATTGAAAAATTTAGAAGCAATTTCTCATAATCTTGCATAAACCCAGTCGAATCTATAATCCTTGAATTCCAAACGAGAACAATCCATCCAGCCGGCATTAAGATTCTCTTAAATTCAATTTTAACTTTATTATGATTAAACCAATGAAAAGCCTGAGCACACGTTATGAATCTGACGCTTTGAGCTCTAAGCCCGGTATCTTCTGCAGTACCGTGTATGCTAATAAAATTTTTATACCCGGCTAATAATCTTTCCGCAGCCTTCCGCATTTCTTCATTCGGTTCTACACCATATACGACATTATTATTTTTCAATAACAATTCAGAAAACTTCCCTGTTCCTGAACCAATATCTGCAATTTTGTCAGGCGGAATCATTCCCAATTCATATGTTAAGAAATTCATGATCTCGGCAGAATAAGAAGGTCTTGATTTTATATACTCTTCAACACGGTTGGAAAATCTTTGTAATGGATTTGAATTATTTACAGCCATTATGTATTTTCTCCTAAATATTTAAGTAACGTAGTTCACTTGAGGAAATTTATATTTTGAATAAGTTTTATAAATATGAGAAAATTTAAAAATTGTTGATATTTAATTTAATAACCTGGAGAATATTATGACGAAATATAAAGAATTATTGGAGAAGTTTAATTATAAAGCTGATACAACAAAAGCGGTTTTCGATTTATTTTCCAGGGTAATATCAATTCAGGCAACACTATCATCGTTAAAGGATCTAGTTTTCGAAAATTTAAGCAGTTGTACTGGTAAAAGTAATCAAGAACTGCTAAAGGAATTTGAGTCATTTTTTGCAGAGCATAAAAAGGAATTATTAACTGATTTTTTGTCGAAGTATGGAGAGTTGAAAGAACAAGATAAATGAAATAAAAATTGAAATTATCTAGTTTCAATATGTCCAATATTAGACAAATGACTCAAAATGCTTCGCCTAACCATATCTAATACATAAGGAAATCTCACTCTTGCTCAAGTAAATATTTCCTACCATTGACTATTTTATACGAATTTATTTCCGATTTAATACTTTTGTTCTTAATAAAATAAAGACTTAATAAGGGGTATAATTTTTGCTATATACAGCTACTGGAAAATACTTTATAGGCATGGATTTTTACAAAGAATATATTGACGATCTATTTTATATTAAGGTGACAACAAATAAAGCTACCTTTTGGGAAGCGGACTATTTGCAGGAAATCTTACAGAAAGAAATTGCTTTAGGTTTTAAGAAAATTATAGTCGATTTAACTGACTGTAAAATAATCGATCCGGCTTTTATAGGTGCTGTTATTTTGAACTATAAAAGGTTAATAAACTTAAACGGAACGCTTAAAATTATTAAACCGGAGAAAATTATTAATGAAAAGGATAATATTATTAACTCTTTAAAGTTATTCGAACTTTTTAATACTAAAATTGATGCAGTTGATAGTTTCAAGAGAATTTTCGTAACCCCGGTTGAAGACTTGTTTTATCCTAAAATACCCTCAATTGCTTCTTAAATCACAATTATCAACTTATCTAATCACAATAGATTAACCTCTATCACATGAGATTAAATAAATAGTTCCTACTAATTGCATATATGCAAAATTTCAATTTTTATTATTTTCAATTCTAAATCAATAAAAACTCTTTTATAGAGAGTCTAAAGTTTCTTTTCTTTTAAATGGAAGCCGTTTTCATCTTCCCAGCCTGAGGGAGCCGTTTTCATAAAATAAAGGAGGATGCATGCAGATAAAAAAGAAACAACTAGATAAAAAATAATAATCGATAACATGTTGTTCACCATTCGCTTAATTTAAGTCATTTACATTACTAACCCTATAATTTCTAAAACTCATAAAAATTATATCATTTCAGTTAATATAATTATCGAAAAATTTTAATTAGAAATTAATATCATTAATTACTGTTATAAGTCGATTGCATCATATTTTGTATGGTTTATACAATTTTCAGTTCAAAATAGTGATAAGTAACATCGAAAGTATGAAGTTGTATTATCTCCCAAGCATTTTTATATTTGTTCGTTAACTTTTCTAATACTAAAAATAAATAACAAGTGAAGCAATATGAATTCAAAAATTCTACTTCAAACAAACTTTCCAGATTTAAAACTGGTAAAAAGAGGGAAAGTTAGAGATATTTATGATGCAGGTGAATATTTCCTAATTGTTTCAACTGACAGGTTGTCAGCATTTGATGTAATTATGGCACAAGGGATACCATATAAAGGTGAGGTACTTACTAAAATTTCCGAATTCTGGTTCAAGTTTTCTAAAAATATAATTGATAACCATTTAGTTTCTACTGATATTGGAGAATTTCCGAAAGAGTGCAGAAAATATGAAGATGATTTAGCGGGACGTTCTATGCTTGTAAAAAAAGCAGAGGTAATTCCCATAGAATGTATTGTAAGAGGTTATATCTCAGGTTCTGGCTGGAATGACTATAAAAGGTCAGGGGAAATATCAGGCCATAAGCTCCCGTTACATTTACTCGAATCTGAAAAATTACCCGAACCGATTTTTACACCCTCTACTAAGGCAGAAATAGGCCTGCATGATGAAAATATTTCGATAAAAGATGCTGAGAAAATAGTAGATAAAAATACAGTTGAAATAATTAAAAACGCTGCATTAGAGATTTATAAGAAAGCATCTGAATACGCTTTAACTAAGGGGATTATTATTGCTGATACGAAGTTGGAATTCGGATTTTATAAAGACGGCATAATTCTAGTTGATGAGGTATTAACCCCTGATTCATCTAGATTCTGGCCATTAGATAAATACAAAAAAGGCGGAGCGCAGGAAAGCTATGATAAGCAATTTGTCAGGGACTATCTGCTTTCTATAAATTTCAATAAGCAGCCACCGCCACCGAATTTACCGGAAGAAATTCTACATAATACAAGTAAAAAATATCTAGAAGTTTTATTTGAACTAACTGGTGAGAAAATTGCCTGAATGAAGCCATTATCCATTAAGGTACTAGAAAATAAAAATCTTCATATAGAATGGGATGATGGCGTAGATTCAAGCATAGAATTGAAAACTTTAAGAAAGCTTTGCCCGTGTGCTAGTTGTTCGGAGCAAAGAATAAATCAAAGTGATAGTTATATACCATTATATTTTGAAGACCAGATAAAATTAGTGGAAATTTTTGAAGTTGGAAACTATGCGATCGGAATTAAATGGAAAGACGGGCATAATACGGGGATTTATGAATTCCCGCTTCTAAGGAAAATTTCTCAGGCAAGAAATATATAAAAAATAATTATGGTACTTCCAAACCAACTCACAATTTTAAGGATAATCCTAACTCCGGTTTTCCTTGTATTATTTCTTGCTGCTGACCCTGTACTAAAGCAAATATCTCTAATCGTTTTTATTATAGCAGCATTAACGGATTGGTATGACGGCTGGCTTGCAAGAAAATTTAATTATATTACGGATTGGGGAAAGTTTTGGGATCCGCTTGCCGATAAAATATTGACATCCGCTGCATTTCTTGGTTTTGTTTATGTTAAAGTAATTCCGCTCTGGATGGTAATAATAATAATTGTTAGAGACCTCTTGATTACCGGGTTAAGAGCATATGCCGATTACAGAGGGCATTCTTTTCCAACCAGTTACTATGCTAAGGTGAAGACTTTTGCACAATTAACGTTTCTGTACTATCTGCTAATAGTATATGTCGCACAAAACACTAAATTGCTTTTAGATGGGCATGAAAAGATATTTCAAATGTTGTTGAACCCAAACTTTATTTATATAGTAATGTTGATTATAACTTTAATTACTTTTCACTCCGGCATAACTTACCTATATAAAAGCAGATTTTTAATTAGAAGCCTTTTTAAACATGAAAATTAATTATTTAGAAAAGTTTATCGGCTCAGGGTTTATGACAGGATATATTCCTATTGCATCGGGAACATTCGGAAGCCTTGCCGGTTTAATAATTTACCTTATACCCGGATTTGAAAAGCTCTCCATATTGATACCTGCTGTTATTGTTTTTACAATCTATGGAATTTATATCGGAACTAAATTTGAGAAGCAATACGGAGAGGACCCTGCCGAATGTACTATAGATGAGGTGGTAGGAATGTGGATAACTCTTATTCTTGTGCCTAAAAAAATCCTCATCCTTATTATTGCTTTTATAATCTGGAGAATGATGGATATAATCAAACCTTCACCGGCTCGTCAGGCAGAAAAACTCAAAGGCGGATTTGGTATTATGATGGATGATATTATTGCAGGAGTTTATTCACTTGTACTTGTTCATTTAATTTTACTTATTTTTGTACGGTTAAATATATCACTTGGATGAGAGGGAAATGAATGCTCATATAATTACAATTGGCGATGAAATTTTAATAGGGCAGACTATTAATACCAATGCTGCATTCATTGGCGAACAGCTTTCGGGTATTTCTATAAATATTAGAAAAACTTCTGTAGTACCGGATGATGAAGAAGCCATACTCAAAGAATTTAAAACCTGCTTAGATGAAAATGAAGTAGTGATTGTCACAGGCGGTCTTGGACCTACGCATGACGATGTAACAAGAAAGTGTGTTGTGAAATTTTTCCATACTGAGCTTATTCCGAATCAAGAGGTACTTGAAGATCTGAAAAATTTTTTCAAGAAACGAGGGCGGAAATTAACAAAGGTAAATGAAGACCAGGCGCTTGTTCCCAAAATTGCAGAAGCAATACGCAACAGCCGGGGAACCGCTCCCGGGATGTGGATTGAAAAAGAAAATAAAGTGTTTGTAGTATTGCCTGGTGTACCGCATGAGATGTCCGAAATGATTAAATCCTTCGTTATTCCGAGGCTTCAAGAGAAGACACCCGAAAGGGATTTCTTCATTAAGAGAATGAATCTTTTAACAACAGGCATCCCTGAATCTACTTTATTTGAAAGATTAGGCAACATTGATGAGCTGCTAAATGGAGCTAAGCTCGCTTTCCTGCCAAGCCAGTTAGGTGTAAAGTTAAGAATTACTATTCAAGATAAGGATGAAGTAACAGCCCAAAACAAGCTAGTAGAAATTGAACAAAAGATTAGAAGTAAGGTAGGCCGCTATATTTATTCACATCAAGAAGAAAATTTGGAAAATGTTGTAGCTAGAATTTTAACGGAAAGGGACTTAACGGTTTCTGTTGCAGAATCATGCACAGGAGGACTAGTTGCAAACTTACTGACTAATATCAGCGGAAGCTCAAAGTTTTTTGAAAGAGGTGTAATAACATACAGCAATGCTTCAAAGGTTGAACTGCTGAAAGTTAATGAAGATACTCTAGCTGAATTTGGAGCTGTAAGCCTAGAAGTTGCCCGGCAAATGGCTGAAGGGGTCAGAGCTATCAGCGGAACCGATTTAGGCTTATCTGTAACAGGTATAATGGGCCCCACAGGCGCAAGTAATGATAAACCGATCGGACTGGTATACATTGGATTTTGCGATGATAAAGTATGTACTGCGAAAAAGTTTCTATTTGGCGAGGATAGGCTTTTAAATAAACAAAGAACAGCTCAGGCAGCAATTGAAATGATTAGGCGCTCATTATTGGGAATTCCTTTTGATGATTAACCTATATGGAAAGATTATTCATTGCTTTAAATATTCCTAGAAATATTAGGGAAAAAATCATTACATTTCGTAATGAAGCTAATCCTGATTTTGAAAAGTATAAGTGGGAGGCCGAAGAGAAAATCCATTTAACGTTAAAATTTATCGGCGAAGTTAGAAAGGAACAGACTAAACAGATTGCCGAAGCAATCCAGTTTGTTCAAGAATATAATAGCTTCAACTGCTTGCTTACTCATTTTGGATTTTTCATTAAGAATAGAGTGCCAAAGATACTTTGGATTGGGCTAAATTTAGACGCTTGTATAGATGAACTCGTTGAAAGGCTAAATGCAGAGTTAGAGAAGTTTTCGATTGCGAGCGAAAAAAGAAAATTTCGAGCACATCTTACTTTAAGAAGAATGAAGGGGGACGAAAATAAAGATTTCATGGAAAGCTTCGAAAATTATATAGTTCCTGAAGTTAAATTCAAAGCCGGAGAAATTTCACTTATGAAAAGCGAATTGCTTCCGACAGGTTCTAAATACATCGAAGTTAAGAATTACAAATTAAAATAATTTGGAGGATAAATGAGTACTGATAGAGAACAGAAATTAAAAATAATTGAAGATGCTATTGCAAGTATAGAAAAAACTTACGGCAAAGGTTCAATAATGAAGCTTGGCAACGGCGTAATAGCAGATGTGGAGTCAATCCCCACAGGTGCTTTATCTCTGGATTACGCACTTGGAATCGGCGGGGTACCAAGAGGCAGGGTCATTGAAATTTTTGGCCCGGAATCAAGCGGTAAGACTACTTTATGTTTACATATTATTGCCGAAGCACAAAAAGCCGGGGGGCTTGCAGCATTTATAGACGCCGAACATGCGTTAGATGTAAACTATGCAAAGCGCCTAGGTGTTGATACTTCGAATCTGCTTCTATCACAGCCTGATTTTGGAGAACAAGCTTTGGAGATAACCGATACTTTAGTCAGAAGCAATGCTTTAGACATTATAGTCATCGACTCGGTCGCAGCGCTCGTTCCACGTTCTGAAATAGAAGGCGAGATGGGTGATGCAACTATGGCTGTCCAAGCAAGGTTAATGTCCCAGGCATTAAGAAAACTAACAGGCGCTATTTCAAAATCTAAAACTTCTGTCATTTTTATCAATCAATTAAGAAGCAAGATAGGCGTAATGTTCGGAAACCCGGAAACAACAACCGGCGGTAATGCATTGAAATTTTATGCTTCTGTAAGATTGGATATTCGAAGAGTTGCTGCTATAAAAGACGGCAATGATGTTATAGGAAATAGAACAAGGGTGAAGATAGTAAAAAGCAAAGTTGCACCGCCTTTCAAAGAAGTTGAGTTTGATATTTTATATAATGAAGGGATCAGTAAAACAGGAGACCTGCTTGACCTTGCAACTAATTTGGGAGTAGTTAAAAAAAGCGGCGCATGGTTTACTTATGACGAAGAAAGATTCCAGGGTAGAGACCAGTTTAGGCAAAAACTTGTTGAACTTCCTGAGCTTTTTTCTAAACTCGATAAGGAAGTAAGGGCTAAATTAGGAATGATAAAGTCCGCAAATTCCGGGAAAGATGAAAAAGATAAAGCTGAAGAAAAATCTCCAGCTTTGCCCGGTAAGAAATCGTCTAAATAGATTCTTGGATTCGGAAGATGATAATTGAAAAAGTTGTTAAGAAAGATGATAGGAATGTTATAATATTCTTTGACAATGACGAGAAATTAATCATCGCGTATGAAATATTTCTGCAGAACGGCTTAAAGAAAAACGATGAAGTTTCTGAGAGCCGTTTTTCTTTTTTAATTGAGCAGAATCAAATTTATTTTCTTAAGCAGCGAGCTTTTCACCTTCTTGGCAGAAGGCATCATTCATCATACGAACTTAAGCTAAAGCTAAGGCAAAAGGGTTATAAAACCGAATATATTGAACAAGTAGTTGAAGAGCTGAATACCAAAGGCTTATTGAATGATTATGAGTTTGCGTCTTCATTCTGCGAAGAAAATATAAGAACAAAATTTTGGGGGAAAAAGAAAGTTGAATCGGAACTTTATAAAAGAGGGATTACAAGGGAAATTATTTACAGAGTAATAGAAGAAAAATTCACTAGCGGAAATGAGCTTGACAATGCTTTGGAACTGGGGAGAAAGAAATTAAAGATTATTCGCACCAGGAAGATCGATTCTGATAAGGTACGTACAAAGCTTTATTCCTTCCTGCTTTCTAAAGGATATGATTATGATGTCTGTAAAAAAGCGGTAGAAATTTTGACAGTTGAATAAAAGTCAGCTTCTAAGTTTAGATTCAAGAGAGAGGATCATATCCGATATTTGTTTTGTTTGAACATTCTCCGCTGCTTCATTTAATGCAAACCATTTTCTTTGACGTTTAGATTTATCCGGATAGTCTGCCAGTTCTTCAATAACCTCCAAAGCAAAAACTTTAACATGGCACACGCCTATTGATTTGTTATTCTCAAAGTGGCCGAGTTCAATAGTTTCATTTGAGCCCAAAACCCCAGCCTCTTCTATAGCTTCCTTCTTAGCTGATTCGAAAGGGGACATGTTGAATTCGACAAAACCTTTCGGAATAACCCACTTTTTCTTCTTGATTGATGTTATTAATAAGACCTCCACTCCGGCTTTCGTTTTCCGGTAAGGTATTACTCCCGACTGATTAAAATTAAATTCTACTTTCAATCTTTATCCGGCTTTAATGGTCGCTTACCTTGCATTATCTTTAAGTTAAATATTTTTGCTCTTTCTTTGTTCATATACTATTATGAAAACAAATTTAATTTAGTTAAAAAGATATAAAATTATTATATAAAATACAGTAATAATTATTTCAATCTTTTAATTATTTTTAGGTAAAGAATAATTTTAGAAAATGAATATACTTGAGAACATCTCCTTAAAAAACTATAACACTTTCGGCCTTGAAGTGAATGCACATTTTTTTGCGGAAATACAAAACAATGAAGGCCTAAAACAAGTTCTATCACTGCCGCAATTCAAAAATTCCCGAAAGCTAATTCTCGGGGGAGGCAGCAATTTACTTTTGACTAAAGATTTTGAAGGTTTAGTTATTAAGATATCAATTCAAGGTATTAAAATTCTAAACGAAGATGATGGGTCAGTTTTTATTGAAGCAGGCGCTGGAGTTGTATGGAATGATTTAGTCCTATTCTGCGTAAAAAGAAATTATGGGGGAATTGAAAATCTTGCGCTTATTCCTGGAACTGTCGGAGCCGCTCCGGTTCAGAATATAGGAGCTTATGGGCAAGAGTTAAAAAATGCATTTCATTCTTTAAACGGTATTTCAATTGAGGACTTATCGGAAAAATTCTTTAATAAAAGTGATTGTAATTTCGGATACCGCGACAGTATCTTTAAGAATGAATTAAAGGGCAAGTTTATTATCACTGCTGTTAAGCTTAAGCTGAGCAAGAATCCGGAACTTAATTTAAGCTATGGCTCTGTTAAAGCTGAAATTGAAAAATTTAAAATAAAGGAAGTTACAATCCGTGATATTGCCGAGGTTATATCCGGCATAAGAAGAAATAAACTTCCTGATCCTTCAGTTATAGGAAACGTCGGGAGCTTTTTCAAAAATCCTGAAGTCAACGATGTGAAATATATCGAAATCAAAAAAAACTATCCGGATGTTATTTCATATAAACAGGATAATGGCAAATATAAGATTGCAGCGGCCTGGATGATCGAAAAAGCCGGATGGAAGGGAAAACGACTAGGCAATGCTGGTGTACACTCCAAACAATCGCTTGTTTTGGTAAATTACGGCAATGCCAAAGGAACCGAAATCCTTAATCTTGCAGAAGAAATAAAACAATCAGTTAAGGAAAAATTTGGTATTTCTTTAACTGAAGAAGTTAACATAATTTGAGCCTAAAAATTTTACCGGTAATTCGAACTAATAAACGCCTGCTGGTTTAGAATACGTAAGATAAGAGCAGCAAGTAATAACATTTCCCCTTTATATAATTTTTATTATATAAAATTATATAGCTAGACTGAAATAGTTATAAAATCATATCTTAAACTTTCCTGGATAATTTTTATGGTGATATAGAATATATTTAAGGAAGAATTGTGTCTATATGTATTGGAAATAATAATATGGATTTTTAAGTTCACACAAATCTTAATTAATAGTTTCGAGTGCATTGCCAAAAGCATTTAATCCTGCCGGAAAGCAGGTAAACTTGAAAGGAACTAGATATGTCGACACAAGAAAAAGACAATCAGGTTTTATCCGCATACGAAAAAGCCGCAGCCGGGGGAATTGATCCAAGGTGTATCCCGCAGAAATTAACCGGCCCGGTGCCTGAAGATGATAAGATTGTATACCCAAAATATCACGATTCCGACCATGAAATATGGAAATTCTTATATGAACGGCAGATGAAGTTCCTTCCGGGCAGAGTATGCGATGAATATTTATCCGGAGTTGATAAATTAAAGTTCACACGAGATAAAATTCCGGCATTAAAAGATTTAAGTTCTGTTTTTAAAAAAGCTACAGGCTGGACAGTTGCACGCGTTCCCGGCCTAATTGATGTCAACGATTTCTTTGCACTTCTTAAAAGAAAAGTATTCCCTTCTACTGATTATATCCGTAGAAAGGAAGAATTAGATTATACACCTGCACCGGATTTATTTCATGACATGTTCGGCCATATGCCGCTTCTTACTGATAAAAACTTCGCTTCATTTTATCAAAAATTCGGTGAGGCTGCTCTTCACGCAAAGGGGAGTGATAGGAAAGACCTTGAGACTTTCCACTGGTTCACTGTAGAATTCGGATTGATTAGAAAACCCGAAGGGATGAGGATTTATGGTGCCGGAATAATTTCTTCGCTAGGCGAAATACAGCATGCTCTTTCTAAGGAAGTTGAAGTTAGAGATTTCGTCCCTGAAGATATGGTGAAGCAGCAGTATGATGTTTGGCATCTACAGCCGGTTTTATTTGCCATAGAATCATTTGAACAACTTGAAAATGGATTTATGGAATGGACCAAACACCGCGGTCTTTTATAATTCTTATATTGAAATGTAATTAATTTTCTTTGGGGCACTGCAAATTGCCTTAAGTAAGAAAAAGGCATTTTCCCATCATTAGCATTTATATCTACCTATCCTCCTCAACTTTATAGGTGTATTTGAAGTTAAGTCCTACTTTCAAATTGATTAATAAATATTGGGAAGTATCCCACAATAGATTAACTGCCTATTTATAAAATAAGTCATTATCGATCTTATTTTGATCAAATGACATAATTGCTCCCGCATTTCCAATTATAGAAATTATCTGCTATAAGTTGAAAGTAAAATACATTAAAAGCATACCTTACTTAAAAAGTTACTTTAACAATAATATTTTTTTTGTATCAATAAAATTACCTGCCTGCATGCGATAGAAATAAATACCGCTCGGAAATCCTTTTGCATTAAATTCAATTTGGTAATAACCCGGAGTAATTTCTTTGTTTAATAAAGTCTTAACTTCTCTTCCCATTATATCATAAACTTTAATCGTCACGATGCCTTTTATGGGAACGGCATATTCTATTGTAGTTGCCGGATTAAACGGATTCGGATAATTCTGAGAGAGAGTATAGTAATTAGGAAAATTATCATTTTCTTTTTGAGCAATATACTTCATGCTGCCGATTATTATCTGGTAATCTTTTTCATTTGAAGATGGTTTAATAAAAATATTATTCTCTTTTTTAAGATTAAAAAATCTATGATACTGTTTATCGAGCAAATAAATTTCATAATTATTAATTTCACCATTTCTTTCGGCTGTTAATATCAATTTTTCTTTTAATAAGTTTTTGACCTTAATATTGAAATCTTCGCCTTCGCCTATTTTGGGCCTTGTTTCCTTAATCAGTCTTTTATAAGAATTATTGAGGCTGTTATTGAATATTGAAATCTTTGCTTCCTCAAAATCACCGGGAGGAGATAAAATATCCATTTCATCGAAACCTTTGCTTGATGCGGAGTCAATTGAAATTATTATGAAAGATTTCTCAGAATTCCCGGCTTCAAGTGATAATCTTAAATAATTATTATTATCCTTATTTGATGATAAGGATTTTGCTATTTCTTTTCCGGCTATATCTGATGGATTATAAAATATCTTCAAATACTGAAGATTCTGCTGATTATAAAAATAATAACCTTCATAAGTATTAAATACTGACGGTGTAGACCAAATACTATTCCAAGAATAAATTAAAGAATTTGCCGGAAGGGAATTTGCTTTAATAACACTGTCCCAAACGACAGCTTTTTCAAATGGGTTTGAAATGATATTCCAGCCGTTATGTAATTGCAGATTGTATGAATTATCCGAATTTAGTGCAACGGTAGAAACGTTTTGAGAAATGTTCAGCATACTTTTACTTATAACCCAAAAACCGTTTCCGGGCTTGAATTGAAATATAGAGCTTCCATCATATTCAATTAAATAATTTGAGGTTTCCCCGTTATCATAATATGCATTCCATTCTTCTTTTACTTTGCCGGTAATAAATTGAGTGACAGCAATGTTAGTGCTTCCTGGTAATCCGATAAGCATATAACTTGATGATTTCGACGGATCACTAAACGAGTAGGCCTTCGATAATGGTATCGAACCAGGGTAATTAAATAAAGTTAGGAAACTGAAATCGGAACCGTAATTTGTGCCGGCGTTATTGTCTGCTTTTATCCGGTAGTGATATAGTGTATTTGAAGTTAATCCGGAAAGGCTTGCATAAACATCTACATTAACATTACCGTTTACCGGGCTTTGGGATGCCGTTATTGAATTTCCGTAGGAAGTTGTTTTGCCGTATTCAAATTGAATTGTTGTACTTAATCCATTGGGGTTTACTAATCCATTTAATGTTGAAGATGATACACCAATATTTGTAGCATATTTAGTTTGAACTACAGGCAGTTGAACCTGGGCGGCTTCGGTTGTGAATTTCCTTACATCAGACCAATCACTTGTTCCATTTGAATAATTTGCACTTACTCTCCAGTAATATACAGTTTCGTTTGATAAATTATTTAACTGATAAGAAGTATTTGTTATTCCGGAAACATTAACAAAAAAACTAGCAAAAGAAGGATCGTTTGAAACCTGAAGATTGTAACTAATTGCGTCTGAAATATTATTCCATGATAATGCAGGATTAAGAGAAACATTTACTTCATTTATTGACGGATAGGTTAATACCGGTATTGAAAGATTTATAGTAGTGAAATTCCAGGTTTCCGACCAATTACTTGTTCCGCTTGAATTGTTTGCATTTACTCTCCAATAATATGTATTACTTTTTGTTAAGCTATTGAGTTGATAAGAAGTATTAGATATTCCGGAAAAATTTACTAAATAGCCATTGAAAAGAGGATCATTAGAAACTTGAAGATTGTAACTGATTGCCTCCGGTATGCTATTCCATGATAATACCGGATTAAGTGAAATGTTAACGGCATTATTTATCGGTGAAGAAAGTATTGGCTGTGAAATATTTATACTTACATATGCATGTATAAGATAAAGAGCAATTGTTGAAGTTGTAAGCGTCATATAATACCAGCCAGGATAACCGGCATATGGATTTTGCAAGTAAGTAAAATTATGGTATGAAGTTGTACCCGGATACTCGCTTACCATAATTCCTGGAATGGCAGGATTGGATCCAAAAACAAATACTACACCAAAAGGATGATCTGTAGATATTGAGTAGGACCTTAAATCTACAGTAGCCCAGTTCTGAAATGGGACTGGGAATGGATAAACAGTCATGGTATTAGATGTCGCAATAAAAGTACCCGATAAGCGGTGATCTATTGGAGAATTGCCGGTTGTTGATAAAGACCATATGCTGCCCTCAATAGAACCTGCATCGCAAAGAGCAACCTTAATCGAATCTAATTTTCCGCCTATAATAGAATCAAAGGTAACGCATGCCGAATCATTCCAGCTCGCCCAATCACAGTATCCGATGGTTTCAGAGTTATCCCATTTTAATTCTATTTCAGTGCCGGCAAGTGAAGATTTATTTAAGGGCATGGAAGCTGATTTTATATTCTGATTCAATACACCATCGAATGGCTTGGGAAGTACTTGAATAACTTTAGTCTTACGGATTTTCTTGCCTGCGTATGTTGTATCATCCGGATCAGCGGCAGCATCCATAGAAAAGGCTGCCGGACAAATAATCAGAGTGTACAAAAACAGTATAATAATATTGCCGGCAATATTTTTAGTATTCATAATCGACCTCACTAGTAAAATAGAGTTATTCTTTTCTAACAAAAATAAACTGGCCGCCTTCGTCACCGGTATCCCTTATAACCTGAAGCTGCGGAGTCTGTTCGGAATTATTGGTTACTGCAATTCTAAAGTCATTAAATAACTGACCGGCATCAAGGAGCTTTTTGCTGTTATCTTTCAAGGCTTTAATAAGATAATATGTAAAGATGGAATGGCCGTCTTTCCCCGCATCCATCACTTCTTCCAATCCGCCTGATGTAAGTGCAAGTCGTGATGTTTTACTGTAAACTTCTCTATAATATCTCTCCAGATTATTTGGGTCAAAAGGAACGCTTTCTGTTGAGCGCCCTCTAAAGATATCTCCGGCAAAACAGGCATCACTAATTAAGAAAGTGTGCTTCGAGGGGATCCCCCCCATAAATGTCTTTACTTCATTGTTAGAAATAAAGTCTGCAATGGAATTTGATTTAGCATCAACCGGTACCCAATAACCTTTATTTAATTCTTTCTTTAACTGCCCGTGTCCGGAATAATAGATGAGTACGTTATCATTACTTTTAATATTTGTAGTAAGCAATTCAAGCTGATGTATTATGTTATTCCTTGTAGCCTCTTTATCGATAAGCGTAATTACCGTGTCGAACATATAATCGTTTCGTAAAAGCTCAGCGAATGATTTTGCGTCATTAACCGCATTTATCAGCGGTGTCCAATAGCCTTCATAAGAATTAATTCCTATTACAAGAGCAATGTATTTCCCGGTAGCTATTAAGGACTCAATTTTACGAGATATATAAAAAGTGTCTAAAGTAATATTGTTTTTTTTATCTGCTGCTCTGATAATTAATTGATTATCGCCCGGCTGCAGATAGAGGCTTATCGAGAATTCGCCGGTTGAATTTAATGTGGATTTCCTATCGTTAATCAGCACTTCCGCTACGCCGCTTTCATCATATGCTTCGCCCTTTAATAATATAATATCGGATTTACTTACTGCTTTAATTCCGCGTGTAACCGGAGGATCGATAATTTTTATGACAGGTCCGGTAAGATCAGGCGTCCAGAGTACTGAAATGCTTTTCTCAATTATACTGCCGGAATTATCAAATACCTTTATACTTATAATATTCTTCCCGAAGTTTAATGTATAGTTAGTATAGAACTCACCGCTGCTTAATCGAATTGCGGCATTATCGTTTACCTTTATTTTATCTATATTATCGTAGGGTTTGACTATACCTCTGATGGTTATCATTTTTTCGGTTACTGTTAAATCCTTGCCTTCGATTACCTCCGGTTCAAGAAGGGCAATAGATGCAGCCTTAACTTCGGATTTAATTTCTTTTTGAGGGACTATTCTGCCGACCGGAGTCCTTCCCTTAAATTGAGCATTTAGTTCCATACATAACATAAATGCAAAAAAAATCAATAATGATATTTTCATTTTCAATCCTCTTAATTATTCATTCGGCCTTCCGGGCGGTTTAGGAAAGCTGAAAGCCGATGCAGGAGTAGATTCACTTTTTTTACTTAAGAGCAGAGCGGCTGCTGTACCGCCTCCGACTAATGCTCCGCCTACGTAAATGTACCAGGGTAATCCGCCTCCGCCCCTTTTTATTTCATTAGCTGCAATTTCAAAATAAAAGTCATCACCTATTAATGTTGATTCTTCTTTCGGAGTCAGATACCATATGATTTTATGCTTTCCGGCCCCATAACTCCCTTTGCGAATATCACCCGATAATTCGGAAGGCTCAAGGCTAAACTCAGGGCTAGTGGTCCTTTTCAAATGTAAAATAATCTCGTAATCACTCGAAGGGTCACCGGAAAATTCATAATAGATTATGACACTATGGGGTGAGGTATCGAATGATGCAGTTATATTATTTTGAGAGCGGATATTTACTGAAGAAAGAAGTAAAACAAAATACGTTAAAAGCACAAATCCCTTTAACATAAAATCCTCACATTCCGAATAAAAGAATAAATCTAATTCATACCTGCTTATTTATATTTTGGTTTAGGAATCTCAACTAAGACCGGCACAACAATTCTGCCATTACTTTTTGCTGTAAACCTTATTTCGCTTCCGTTCTTGAAATTAATATCTTTAATATCCACTTTAATTGCTGCAATCGCATTATTTAATCTTTCAATGAAACTTCCATTTCCATTTTCAATTTTATTTATTATATCACTTATATCGAGGCTGTTTTTAGCATAAAGGAAACAAAAATATGACGGGCCAGGCTTTTCATCTATAATATTATAATGGTCCTCATCAGGGATCGCAATATTATTTTTTTTATAAGGAAGGAATGCTGCCATTCTTTCATTCAACGGGAAAATTTTGGAAACCTTACGACTTGAATCGGAGCCAAATGCATATACATAAGCCGGCTCATTATTAGAAATGCGCAATTCGAAAAGAGTACCCGAACTGTATGCTTTATCTGTAATAAAATAACTACCGTTATATGTAACAGACATTCCACTGCCGCTGCTTTCAATAAACTTGATTGTACCTGAAAGATCAGGAAAATTAGAAGATGATGAAGGCTTATCCAGGACTTCAAATGCGTAACAGCAGAACTTATCGAAATCCGTATATCTAATCCAGGTGAATCCTTTATTCCCCCATTTAGTGCCCCAGCTATTGATTAATTCAAAAGCCCCGTTAAATTTGTAATCGTCATAACCGATCACAGTAATTCCATGTCCGTCAAGCTTACCTGATTTATAATCAATACTATCAGGCACCCAAAGACTTTTTGCATAATTAAATGAATGCGGACATTTCATTGCGATTACAACCGGGCGGTTATTTGCTATGCTTTTTTTAACGAACAAAGACTTATTAGCAGTTTGGTTATTAGCAATTTCCCGGTATTCAATTATCTTAAACTCCGAGGCTTTATATTTGTCGCTATCATTTACCTCTCTATCGCAGTCATATGCAAAGTCAGATAATTTTTCGCAGCCGCTTTTCTTAAGAATATCAAGCGCATCTATAAGGGAGGTGCCGTTATAACATCCTTTGCTTACCCTTATTTGGTTATAAATGAAAGAAGGCGAAAATGCATTGCTGTCGATCGTTGATTGTTCCCATTTATATTTTAGAGCTTCGAGTATAGTTCTAGCGGAATAAGCCGTAGACCAGCCAGCGCATGTTCCATGAAGGCCTTGATTGCCCGGCGTAGGTGTGAATTCTTTTAATGAATAACTTGAAGGAACATCTTGATAGTCTCCCCGCATAAGAGTAACTGCTATTGGGCTATTAGCATATAACGAGTCTTCTAAAAGTACCCCTCTTCCGAATTGCTGGCAGAATGATGGACATGATAGAAATAAAGTCAGCGTGAATATTAATACTAAAAATGTTTTCATAGTTACTGAGCCGTATTCAAATACACAAGTGTCTAATTACAATTGCTAAATTTTAACAGTAAATTCAAAGTATTATATTTTAAATCTAGTAGTACGATATTATTGTATTCATTCAGACATTTTTATAATTCTCATATTATTTAAAAATTCATCAAGCATTCGATTATATGCTTCTACAGACGGTTCTAGTTCTACTGCTTTTTCTAATGCCTTAAGGGCCTCAATGTTAAGCTGGTTGCGCTGAAAGAACTCTGAATATAT
>Ga0075269_10000041_pt1 | contig 22765 bp, 37 predicted proteins | sample SF_Rice_5C_0N_10_FD_69773 | JGI IMG/M metagenome (GOLD analysis project Ga0075269, IMG submission 69773) | Rice paddy soil microbial communities from Twitchell Island, California, USA - SF_Rice_5C_0N_105 | ecosystem: Environmental > Terrestrial > Soil > Paddy field/soil | place: USA: Twitchell... | reverse complement strand
AATTGACTGTAGAATTAATTTCGGAAATTGCAATGGAAGAAGGTCTCCGTTTCGCTATTCGCGAAGGAGGAAGAACTGTTGCATCTGGTGTTGTCACAAAAATAATTGAATAATTTGTTTTGATACTTGGATTCCTCTGAATTATTCGGAGGGACTCTCGTGTAAATATTAGAAGGAGAATTTTAAGTGCCTGGACAGAAGATTAGAATAAAGTTGAAATCATATGATCATATTTTGATTGATAAATCAACAGAAAAAATCATCAAAACTGTTAGAAGTACAGGAGCTATTGTTTCTGGTCCGATACCATTACCGACAAAAAGAACTGTATATACAGTATTGCGTTCTCCGCATGTTGATAAGAAGTCTCGTGAGCAGTTTGAAACGCGTGCACATAAAAGAATCATTGATATTCATAATTCTAATAACAAAACAGTTGATTCTCTCAGCAAGCTGGATATTCCGGCAGGTGTAGATATTGAGATTAAGCTTTAAAGAACTCTGGAGAAGTAATGGCTGGCATAATTGGTAAAAAAATAGGAATGTCTAATATATTTAACGCTAACGGTGAAATTGTTCCCGTTACTGTTATCCTTGCCGGACCTTGCAAGGTCGTTAATGTTAGGACAAAAGAAAAAGATGGATACGAAGCAGTTCAACTTGGTTTTGGAGAAAAGAAAGAGAAAAATATTTCTAAACCTGTCCTTGGTCAACTAAAGAAAAATAATTTAACCGCTGTAGCAGTTCTTAAAGAAATTAAATTTAATAATTCTGCCGAGTTCAAAATCGGTGATGAAGTAAAAGCTGATTTATTTAAAGAAGGCGACATTATTAAGGCAAAAGGAAAGAGCAAGGGAAAAGGATTCCAAGGTGTAATGAAGCGACACAATTTCGGTGGCGTTGGTGGAACAACTCATGGACAAAGTGATAGACTTAGAGCCCCAGGATCAATTGGTTCTAGTTCATTTCCGTCAAGAGTATTCAAAGGTCAGAGGATGGCCGGACGAATGGGATTTGAGAATGTGACTATTTCAAACTTAAAAGTTGTTAAAGTTTTACCTGAAGAAAATATTATTCTGGTAAAAGGCGCAGTCCCCGGTGCAATAAATTCTTATGTTGAATTATTAAAGCCATAGGCAAAAAAATAGAAGTAATTTGGAATTAAAATGACTTTAGATATTTATAAAATTGATGGTAGTTTATCAGGGGAGAAATTAGAACTTGCTGATGAAATTTTCGGTATTGAGCCAAATGACCATACTATTTACTTAGCTGTTAAAGCACATTTGGCAAATCAAAGGCAAGGAACACATAAGACCAAAGAACGCGGTGAAGTTAATGGCGGCGGTAAAAAACCATGGAAACAAAAAGGCAGAGGTGGAGCTAGGGCTGGTACGACACGTTCTCCATTGTGGGTGGGCGGCGGAACAATATTTGGGCCTAGGCCTAGAGATTATAGGCAGGATCTCCCCAAAAAAGCAAAGCGTCTTGCTAGAAAATCCGCGTTAAGCCATAAAGTAAAAGATGAGCAGCTTGTAATTGTTGAAGATTTTAATTTTGAAAAGCCTAATACTAAAGAATTTGCAGGTCTGCTGAATGCTTTCAAATTTAGCGGGAAAAAGGTCTTGCTATTAACTAATGGAAAACAGGAAGTGGTATACAAATCAGGAAGAAATATACCTAAGGTCCAAATAATTGAAGCAGCAAATGCGTCAACTTATGATATTTTGAACAACCAAGTGTTGATGATTCAGAAAAGTGCCTTAGAAACAATTACCAGCACATTCAATAAAAATGCAGAGACGGTGAACTGATATGCACAATGTTTTGATCAGCCCTTTGATTACTGAAAAAATGACAAACCTTACCGCCGATAAGGGTAAGTATGGATTTCTTGTAAATCCAGAATCAAATAAAATTGAAATTGCAAAAGCAATTGAAAAGAAATTTAACGTTCATGTAGTAAGTGTAAGAACAATAAATCATCCAGGCAAAATAAAGACTCAATTTAGGAAAAGCGGAAGATTTAGCGGAAGAACTTCTAAGTTTAAGAAGGCGATTATTACACTTAAAAAAGACGAAACGATAGAAATTTTCGAACAAGTATAGACTTTGAAAGTATAAGATGTCAATAAATAAATTAAAACCTGTTACTCCAGGAACGAGATTCATGTCGGTCTCTTCATTTGAAGAGATCACAAAAACTACACCGGAAAAATCTTTAACGGTTTCACTGAGAAAATCCGGCGGTAGAAATAATCATGGCAGAGTTACGGCAAGGCATATTGGTGGCGGACATAAAAGAAGATATCGCATTATAGATTTTAAACGAGATAAATTCGGTATTCCTGCAAAAGTTTTTTCTATAGAGTATGACCCTAACCGTTCTTCACGAATTGCACTTCTTCATTATGCAGACGGAGACAAAAGATATATTATTGCCCCTGATGGTTTAAAAGTAGGCGATAAGCTTCAATCAGGTTCGGGTAGTGATATAGTGGTTGGCAATGCGCTCCCACTTAAAGAAATGCCTCTTGGTAGTTTTATTCATAACGTTGAGTTAAAACCGGGAAAGGGCGGACAGCTTGGTAGAAGCGCTGGTATGGCACTTCAACTAATGGCTAAAGAAGGTGAATATGCTCAGCTTCGAATGCCTTCGGGTGAAGTAAGAATGATAAGGTTAAACTGCATGGCTACATATGGAACAGTAGGCAATGCAGAACAAGAAAATATTAGTCTAGGTAAAGCCGGCAGAACTAGATGGCTAGGTAAAAGATCTCATGTCAGAGGTGTTGCTATGAATCCAGTAGATCATCCGATGGGCGGAGGTGAAGGAAAAACTTCAGGCGGCGGACACCCTGTTTCACCTTGGGGTCAAAAAGCTAAAGGTTTAAAGACAAGAAAACATAAGAAAGAATCAAATAAATTCATTGTAAAAAGAAGGAAATAATTAGAGAGTTATTATGCCACGGTCGGTAAAAAAAGGACCCTTTGTACATTTTAAGTTAGCTGAAAAAATTAGTCAACTAAACAGCTCTAGTCAGAAGAAGATAATTAAAACTTGGTCTCGTGCTTCGACGATTACTCCCGAATTTGTTGGTCACACAATTGCTGTCCACAATGGGAATAAGATGATTCCAGTATATATTACTGAAAATATGGTTGGGCATAAGCTCGGTGAGTTTGCACCAACAAGAATATTTAGAGCACATCCTGGAACAAAAGCAGAGAAAGCAGAAAAATCTTCGAAACCATCTTCAGCTGTAGGGCCTTCTGCCGGAGCGGTTCCTGCTGCAGCTGCACCGACTGGTAAACAATAACAAATCGATTTTAAGTATAAAATGGAAGCAAAAGCAATACATAGATATATCGGTTCATCACCAAGAAAAATGCGGCTGGTTGTAGATCTTATACGTGGGACTTCGGTTGATAAAGCAATAGAAGTATTACACTTTTCACCTCAACACGCATCTAATGTAGCTGAAAAAGTTTTAAGATCAGCGGTTTCTAATTTGATGAATAAAGAAAATGCAAAGGTTGAACCTGAAGAGCTTTTTGTAAAAGAAGCATATGTAAACCAAGGACCTACATTGAAAAGAATTTCGCCTGCACCTATGGGGCGGGCATATAAAATAAGGAAAAGATCGTGTCATTTAACAATAGTAGTAGCTACGAAGGCATAATTCTTAGGAGGTAAATTTTTGGGACAAAAAACAAACCCGATCGGATTAAGAGTTGGAATCATCAGAGGATGGGATTCGAATTGGTACGAGAATAAGTCTTATTCTCAAAAATTAAAAGAAGACAGCAAACTTAGAAATTATGTTAGAAGTCGTTTGAAGAAAGCTGGAATTGCAAGGATAGTTATAGATAGAACCTCTAAGAACATTATTTTAACGATTCATACTTCAAGACCTGGAGTGGTGATCGGTAAGAGCGGAAAAGAAATTACTCAGTTAGAGCAGGAGTTAAAGCAGATTACAGACAAAGAAGTAAAGGTTCAGATTTCAGAAATCAAGAGACCCGAACTTGACGCTTACTTAGTTGCCGAAAACATTGCCAGTCAGATTGAAGGAAGAGTTTCTTTCAGAAGAGCTATGAAAATGGCGATTACAGCAGCGATGAGAATGGGCGCTGAAGGAATTAGAATTATGTGTGCTGGAAGATTAGGCGGAGCGGAAATGGCAAGGACCGAACAATATAAAGAAGGACGTATTCCACTTCATACTATAAGAGCAGATATTGATTACGCGAACGGCAGAGCTGAAACTATATACGGCTCTATCGGAATTAAAGTTTGGATTTGTCGCGGCGAAATATTGGGAAAAAGAGTAAGCGAATAAATATACTGGAGTTCTTAAATTATGTTAATGCCCAAAAGAGTAAAATATAGGAAATCACAACGCGGAAGAATGACTGGCAAAGCTAAGCGTGGTAGTACAATTGCATTTGGCGATTTCGGCTTAAAAGCTATGGAGCCTCACTGGATTACAAGCCGCCAGATCGAAGCCTGCCGTGTAGCTCTTTCCAGAAAAATGAAAAGAGACGGAAAAGTATGGATTAGAATTTTTCCTGATAAGCCTGTTTCCAAAAAACCACTTGAAACTAGAATGGGAAAAGGTAAGGGTAATCCTGAATTTTGGGTAGCAGTGATAAAACCGGGTAGAGTTCTTTTTGAAGTTTCAGGTGTTTCAAGGGAATTAGCACAAGATGCGCTACAAACATGCGCTTATAAATTGCCTATCAAAACTAAAGTTGTTGCTAGGCCGGATTTCGAATAAAGAATAGGACTTGAGAAATGAAAATTCATGAAGTTAGAGAATTAAAGGATGAGGAGTTGGCAAAGCAAATTGTCGAAGAGCAAAAAAACATTCTCGACTTACGCTTTGCTCATCAATTGAAACAGCTCACGAATACGTCAAAGCTGAATTTGACAAGAAAAGATATTGCAAGACTGAGGACAGTCCAGAGAGAGAGAGAAGCTGCGAAAAATAAAGCTAATCTTAACTCTGCTGCAAATGAACAAAAAGAAGGAGTTAAGTCTTAAGTATGGAACAACGTTCATTAAGAAAGACAAGAGTCGGTGTTGTTATTAGCAACAAAATGCAGAAGACTATAACAGTTGCAATCGAAAGGAAAGTTCCTCATCCGATATATAAAAAGTATTTTAAGAAGACTAGCAAATTGACAGCACATGATGAAAAGAATGAATGTCAGATTGGCGATAGAGTTAAAATAATGGAAACCCGCCCTCTCAGCTTAAAAAAGAGATGGCGCTTAGTTGAAATTGTAGAAAAAGCCAAGTAGTTCCGAAATCAAAAAGGACAAGCGGTAAATAAGGAGTAAGAAGTTAAATGATTCAGGAAGAAACCAATTTAGTTGTCGCAGATAATTCCGGGGCTAAAAAAGTCCGATGTATCCGTGTACTTGGCGGAAGCGATAGAAAATATGCGAGTGTTGGAGACTTGATTGTAGTTTCCGTTAAGACTGCTATACCAAACGGAACAGTAAAAAAAGGTGAAGTTTCGAGAGCTGTAATAGTTAGAACTAAAAAAGAAGTAAGACGTAAAGACGGTTCTTATATTAGATTTGATGAAAATGCAGCAGTTTTAATCAATGCTCAAAATGAGCCGAGAGGAACTCGTATTTTCGGCCCTGTTGCAAGAGAATTAAGAGAGAAACAATTCATGAAGATTGTTTCATTAGCGCCAGAAGTATTATAAGGTTTCTAAACAAAAATGAAAATCAGAAAAAATGATAATGTAATGGTAATTGCCGGAAATGATAGAGGAAAGTCCGGTAAAGTTCTAAAAGTATTCCGCAAAGATTCAAAGATAATTATTGAAGGGATAAATTTACATAAGCGTCACACTAAACCGAGTCAGAGCAATCCCCAAGGAGGAATTCTTGAGAAAGAAGCTCCGATTCACGTCTCGAATGTGTTATTAATTGATCCTAACAATAATCAGCCAACAAGACTGGGATCGCAAATTATCTTAGATGAAAAGACAGGCAAGAAGAAGCGTGTCAGAGTAAGCAGAACAAGCGGAGAAATGATATAACAAATTTTGGTTCTCCAAAAGATTAAATTAAAGAATTATGGCAGAGAAGAAACAGAAAAAAGAAACTATAGAGAAGCAGCCTAAAGGCGCAAAGAACGTAGCTAAGACAGCAGCGGTTGAGAAAGAAATTAGAATTAAGGCCAGACTTGCTGATACGTATAAAAAGGAAATTGTTCCTGGGCTTCAAAAAAAATTCAATTATAAAAGTTTAATGCAAGTACCTAAACTGCATAAAATTGTTGTGAATATGGGCTTAGGTGCAGCGGTAGCCGATCAGAAAATTCTTGAAGAAGCAGTGAAGGAATTAGAAACGATTACCGGGCAGAAAGCTAGTATAAGGAAGGCAAAAAAAGCAATTTCCAACTTCAAGTTGAGAGAAGGCGTTAATATCGGCGCAATGGTTACTTTAAGACGCGAAAAAATGTACGAATTCATGGATAGGCTTATCAATATTGCACTACCCCGAGTACGTGACTTTAGAGGATTATCAGATAAATCATTTGACGGAAGGGGCAATTATACTCTTGGAATAAAAGAGCAAATTATCTTCCCGGAGCTAAATGTTGATAAAATTACTCGTGTTTTAGGAATGGATATTACATTTGTTACTTCAGCTAAATCGGACAACGAAGCTTACGAGCTAATGCAGTCCTTTGGTTTTCCATTTAGAAAAAAAGAAATTAAAACAGCCTAACAGGAGATTTAATGGCAAGATTAAGTTTAATAGTAAGAGAAGAAAAGAGAAGAAAGACAGTTGACAAGTTTGAAAAGCTTAGAAAAGAGCTCAAGGAGAAAGATGATTACATCTCACTTCAAAAACTTCCGAGAAATGCTTCACCAGTGAGACTTCATAACCGTTGTATGTTCACTGGTAGAGCTAGAGCGTATTATAGAAAATTTGGTATTTCGCGTTTGGTCTTGAGAGAGATGGGATTGAAAGGCGAGATTCCCGGATTAAAAAAGTCAAGCTGGTAGAAGGAGAAAAGATTTATGCCTGTTACTGACCCGATTTCAGATTATTTAACGAGAATTAGAAATGCTTCAAAAGCAAAAAAATTGAGAGTGGATATCCCCGCTTCAAATATGAAAAAAAGCTTGACGGAAATCTTGAAGAAACAAAATTTTATTGATGATTATACAGTTGTAGAAGACAACAAGCAGGATATTTTAAGAATTCAGCTTAGATATGCTAATGGTACTGCGGCAATAAGCGGTTTGAAAAGAATAAGCACACCCGGTTTGAGAGTTTATAAAAGCTCAAAAGAGCTTCCTCGAGTATTGAACGGTTTAGGTATAGCTGTAATCTCAACGCAGAAAGGCTTGCTGACTGATAAAGAAGCAAGGCATGAAGCAGTGGGAGGCGAAATAGTTTGTTACATCTGGTAATAATTGATTGGAGTTTGAAAAGTGTCACGTATCGGTAAAAAACCAATATTAGTTCCTAAAGGAGTAACTGTCAGCATCAACGGACAGGTTGTAATAATTAAAGGACCGAAAGGTGAGCTTGAAAATAAAGTTCATCCTAATATTAGCGTTGAAATGAAAGCCAGTGAAATCCAAGTAAATAGATCAAATGATTTTAAAGAGAATAAAGCTCTGCATGGTTTAACACGGGCTCTAATTCAAAATATGATAAATGGTGTCACAACTGCATATTCAAAAACACTCGACATTGTTGGTGTTGGTTACAGAGCCGAGATGAAGGGAAAGAATCTTTTATTGAATATTGGTTACTCACACCCGATTTATTTTATGCCACCTGACGGAGTAACACTTCAAACTCCTGTTCAAACACAAATAGTGATTTCGGGAATTGATAAGCAGTTAGTAGGGCAAGTTGCAGCTAAAATAAGGTCTATTAGAGAACCAGAACCATATAAGGGTAAAGGTATAAAATATTCTGATGAACAGATTATAAGAAAAGCCGGTAAAACTGCTGGTAAATAAAATTGGAGTTTAATTAGGCAATGATTAAAAGAAATGAAAATTCTAGACTGAGGTCTAAGGCAAGGATAAGAAAAGCGATATCCGGAACTCGGGAAAAGCCGAGATTTACTGTTTACCGGAGCTTAAATAATATATACGCTCAGATAATTGATGACTCTTCGGGTAAGACTTTAGTAGCTGCTTCGACTTTATCTAAAGAAGTCGTTGAGGTTGTGAAAAATGCTAAAGGCAAAATTGCTAAAAGTAAGCTTATAGGAAATTTAGTTGCCAAAATGGCTTTGGAACAAAGCATTACTACTGTAGTGTTTGACAGAAACGGTTATAGATATCATGGCCGCGTACAGGCAATTGCCGATGGTGCCCGTGAAGGTGGCTTGAAGTTCTAAAAAAGCAATTTCAAATTTCTTCTAACAAATATCATAAATAATTGTTATTTGAAATTTAGGAAAGTTAATTATTTATTGTTTTTCTTGCCGAGTCGTCTAATGGCAGGACTACGCCCTTTGGAGGCGTCTGTAGAGGTTCGAATCCTCTCTCGGCAGCTTGATTACAGGTCAAGTAATATGCCAGAGATAGAATTTATAGAATTAAATGGTTTAAATTTTAACGAGTGTACTTGGAGACTCAATTGAAAAATGTAAAGTCAGGTGAAATTGAAGGGCTAAAAGAAAAAGTCGTTCATATAAATCGCGTTGCAAAAGTTGTAAAGGGCGGACGTCGTTTCAGCTTTAATGCAATTGTAGTGGTAGGAAACGGACAAGGAATTGTCGGCGTAGGTCTTGGAAAAGCGAACGAAGTTTCTGATGCGATTTCTAAAGGAATTGACGATGCAAAGAAAAATTTAGTAAACGTTTCAGTTATAAAAGGAACAATAGCTCACGAAATTATAGGTAAATTCGGTGCAGGCAAAGTTCTTCTAAAGCCGGCTTCTACTGGAACCGGTCTTATAGCTGGCGGTGGTGTCCGTGCAGTTCTGGAAGCTGCAGGTGTTCAGGATATTCTTACTAAATCTTTAGGCTCAAGCAATCCTCATAATCAGGTTAAAGCAACTCTAAACGGCTTGCAAAATATTACCGATGCAAGAAAGATGGCAAGCAAAAGAAGAATGACAGTTAAAGAACTCCTAAGTGCTTAGACGAGGTAGATATGGAAAAAATAAAAATTATACAAACAAGTAGTGTTATTGATAGACCTAAAACTCAAAAGTTGACGATTGAAGCATTAGGTTTAGGTAGGCCTAACTGGGTAGTTGTTCATAATGATACTCCACAGATTAGAGGAATGCTTAGAAAAGTTTCACACCTGGTTAAAGTTGAAGAAATTAAAAAGTAATAGGATTTTATAATGGATATATTAAGCAATCTTAAATATGCCGAAGGATCTAGAAAAAAGAGAAAGAGAGTCGGCAGAGGTGAAGGTTCTGGGCATGGTGGTACGGCAACTAAAGGAATGAACGGTCAAATGTCGCGTTCTGGGGCAAATAAAAAAGCTTGGTTCGAAGGCGGACAAATGCCGCTGCAGAGAAGAATTCCGAAAGTTGGATTTACAAATATTTTTAAAGTTCACTATCAGGTTGTGAATATTGAAGCATTAGAAAATCTGGTCGCTGAAAGAAAACTAACGGAAGTTGTAATTAATCCGGAAATATTAATGAAATATGGATTAATATCTACTTTGCGATCTCCGGTTAAATTACTGGGCAATGGCGGGTTAAAAACGAAATTAAAAATTCAGGTTAATGCATTCAGCCAAGCTGCAAAAGAAAAAGTGGAAGCTGCTGGCGGAAGCATTGAAAAGATTTAAGACTTATTAAATGGCAAAACTTACAGACACTTTCAGGAATATATTTAAGATACACGAGCTTCGTCAGAGGATACTTTATACTTTAGCGTTGCTTGTTATTGTAAGACTTGGAGCGCATATTACGCTGCCTGGTATAGATTCTACGCTCTTGAACGAAAGCACAAAAAATCAAGCAAGCGATACTTTATTTGGATTATATGATTTATTTGTAGGCGGCGCTTTTCACAATGCTGCCATTTTCGCTCTTGGTATTATGCCATATATATCTTCTTCAATTATTATCCAGCTATTGGGTGCTGTTGTTCCATACTTCCAAAAACTTCAACAGGAAGGAGAAGATGGAAGAAAAAAAATTACACAGCTCACTCGTTACGGTACAGTAATAATTTCAGCTTTACAAGGGTGGGGTGTTACAATTAGGCTGCTCAGCATGAATGTTCAGGGATTACCGATTGTTCCTGCTTCGGTTCAAGGTTTTTCTTGGACTATTTCATCAGTCCTTATCCTTACGGCTGGAACAATTTTTATGATGTGGCTGGGTGAACAGATTACTGATAAAGGGATAGGTAATGGTATTTCGCTTATAATTTTTATCGGAATTATTGACCGATTTCCATTTGCTATCCTGGATGAATACCAAAGGGTGTTTAAACAGCAAAGCGGTAATATAATTATTGAATTTATCATTTTAGCAGTGATGGTTGTTATCATAGCGGGTGTTGTTCTTGTAACTCAAGGAACAAGAAGAATACCGGTTCAGTACGCTAAACGAGTTGTTGGAAGGAAAGTTTATGGTGGTGTAACTCAATATATTCCACTTCGAGTGAATACAGCTGGAGTAATGCCTATAATTTTTGCTCAGTCAATTATGTTTATTCCAAATACTATTCTGCAGTTTTTCCCGAATAATGAATTTCTTCAGAATTTGGAAAGATATTTTACATATACTTCACCGGTATATTCATTTATTTATGCATTGATGATAATTTTCTTCACTTATTTTTATACGGCAATCGCTTTCAATCCGAAAGACGTTGCCGATACTATGAAAAAGCAAGGAGGATTTATTCCTGGTATTAGACCTGGCAAGCAAACATCGGACTTTATTGATAATATTTTAACAAAAATTACATTGCCCGGCTCTTTCTTCCTTGCAATTATTGCAATATTACCTGCATTTGTTGGCGGCTGGGGCATATCCCCTAGATTTGCACAATTCTTTGGCGGCACTAGTTTGCTAATTGTCGTAGGTGTCGCTTTAGATACATTGCAGCAGATTGAATCTCATCTTTTGATGAGGCACTATGACGGATTTATGAAAACCGGAAAGGTTAAAGCAAGAAGGTAAAATTTACCCGAATAATTCGGGATGTGATTATTACGTGATATATATAAAGACAAAAAAAGAAATAGATTATATTCGTGAAAGTTGTAAAATAGTTGCAGAAACACTTCAATTATTGAAAAGAAATGTTAAACCAGGAGTTACAACTAAAGAAATAGATCTCATAGCAGAAGATTATATATTGAGCAACAATGCTATAGCAGCTTTCAAAGGTTATTCGCAAGGCGGCTCGTCGATTGATTATCCGGCATCGATATGTATATCAATCGATGAAGAAGTTGTTCATGGCATTCCGCGTAACAGAACTATTAACGAAGGTGACATTGTCTCACTTGATGTAGGTGTAGAGAAGAATGGTTATTTCGGAGATGCTGCCATTACTGTTGCAGTCGGTAACATTTCCAATGGAAAAAAGAAATTGATGGAAGTGACTGAAAGGTCACTTTATATTGGCATTGAACAGGCAGTTGAAAAGAATAGAGTTCATGATATCTCTTTTGCTGTACAAGAGTATGTTGAAGCAAATGGTTTTTCTGTAGTTCGGGATTTATGCGGACACGGTGTAGGAAAACACTTGCATGAAGAGCCTTCTGTTCCAAATTACGGAAAGAAAGGAACTGGTCATAGATTAAAAAATGGAATGACGATAGCTATCGAACCGATGGTAAATATGGGCAAATATATTGTAAAAACATTGTATGATGGCTGGACGGTTATTACTGCTGACGGCCTGCCTTCTGCTCATTTTGAGCATACCGTTTTAATAAATAACGGTAAACCTGAAATATTATCAGTTTGTTAATGGCTAAGCAAGGACCAATAAAAGTCGACGGAATTATTACAGAAACATTACCTAATGCTCATTTTAAAGTAAAATTAGATAATGGTCATGAAATTCTTGCTCATATTTCAGGCAAGATGAGGATGCATTTTATAAAAATACTTGTTGGAGATAAAGTCTCGATTGAGCTTTCTCCTTATGATTTAACTAAAGGTAGAATTACCTACAGATATAAATAAGCTGGAATTTAAATTGCGGAGAAGAGATGAAAGTAAGAGCTTCAGTAAAAAAGATATGTGACAATTGCAAGATAATAAAACGTAAAGGCGTTGTTAAAGTCATTTGTAAAAATCCAAAACACAAACAACGTCAAGGTTAAACAATTTTTTAAGGAGTATTTAATTGGCTCGTATAGCTGGTGTTGATTTACCTAAAAATAAAAAAGTGTTATTCGGTCTGCAGTACATTTTTGGAATCGGGCCGACTGTTGCTTCAGAAATAATATCGAAGACAAAGGTTAACCCGGATAAAAAAGTTACCGAATTAACAGACGAAGAAGTTGCCGAAATAAGAGCAGTCATAACTTCAGATTACAAAGTTGAAGGTGCCTTACGTTCTGAAGTTCAGCAGAATATAAAAAGATTAATGGATATCGGAAGTTATCGAGGCATTAGGCACAGAAGAAGCTTACCGGTTAGAGGTCAGAGGACCAGGACAAATTCACGTACTCGTAAAGGTAAGCGAAAAACAGTTGCGGGTAAAAAGAAAACACCAACTAAGAAATAAAGTTTAGATAACTTGGAGGTTAAAGCATTTGGCTAAAGTTGTTAAAAAGGCAAAGAAAAGAACTCATGTAGATTCTAACGGAATCGCTCATGTTAAAGCTACGTTTAATAATGTAATTGTAAGTATTACTGATATATATGGAAATGTGATCTCGTGGTCTTCAGCAGGTAAAAACGGTTTTAAAGGCTCGCGAAAGAATACTCCTTATGCTGCACAAACTTCGGCAGAAGCTGCGGCAAAAGAAGCATTTGATTTGGGATTGAGAAGAGTAGATGTTTTGGTAAAAGGGCCGGGTTCTGGCCGTGAGGCTGCGATTAGAGCTTTGAATACCGCAGGTTTGGAGATTAGCTCTATTAAAGATGTTACCCCGATTCCTCATAATGGCTGCAGACCGCCAAAGAAAAGAAGAGTTTAATTTATAACAGAGAGTTAATTAATGGCTAGATATACAGACTCCGTATGCAAGTTATGCAGAAGAGAAAGACAGAAGTTGTTTTTAAAAGGACAGAAATGTTTTTCAGAAAAGTGTCCTCTTGAAATAAGAAATTACCCTCCGGGACAGCATGGCAATTCAAGAAGGGCGAAAGTCTCCGAATTCGGGATTCAGCTTCGTGAAAAGCAAAAAATAAAAAGAACGTATGGCTTGCTTGAAACTCAATTCAGGAACTATTTTGAAAAAGCTAATAAACAAAAAGGTATTACTGGCGACAATTTAGTTAAGATTCTAGAGAGTCGCCTTGACAACGTTGTTTATAGACTTGGATTTGCCTCTTCCAGAAAGCAGGCAAGACAATTTATAAAACATAGACACATAATCGTAAACGAGACACTTGTTGATGTACCATCATATAGTCTTTTGGCAGGCGATATGATTAAGATAAAAGAGAAAAGCAAGAAGCTTGATGCTATTCATGGCTCACTAAAAAAAGCTAAGGATAGTACGTATACCTGGTTATCGGTAGATAAAGCCTCGTTGTCGGGGACATTTATACAAGTTCCGGAGAGAGCAGACGTTCCTCTAAATGCCAACGAACAATTGGTTGTTGAGCTTTACTCCAAATAATTAAATTTTAATGAATTAATTTTTAGAGGATTAATAAATGAGTGTATCAAACTTAAAGATGCCTGAAGCAGTAGTTCTTGATGAGACAAGTTATTCTAATAATTTCGGTAGGTTCTTTCTTCAACCATTAGAAAGAGGCTATGGCGTTACTATGGGAAATTCTCTAAGAAGAGTGTTACTTTCGTCACTTAGCGGTGCTGCCATAGTTTCCGTTAAGTTTTCGGGAGTGCTGCACGAGTTCACCACTATCGAAGGCGTTATTGAAGACGTTTCAGAAATTATTCTTAATCTTAAACAAGTTAGACTGAAACTTCTAAACAAAAAGCCGAATAAAATCGATATTGCATTCAACGGCGAAGGTGTGTTTACCGCTGCAGATATTCAAAAACATAGCACTGATATCGAAGTGCTTAATCCTGAACTCCATATTGCAACATTGAATAAGAATGCCAAAATCGATATCGAAATTAGAGTAGGACGTGGAAAAGGTTATGTGCCGGCAGCTGAAAATGTGACGCCTGATCAAACAATTGGGGTTATTCCTATTGACTCTATCTTCACTCCGATTAAGAATGTTAAATACGACGTAGAGAACGTTCGAATCGGCGATAAAAATGATTTCGAGAAACTGACTCTTGAAATTACAACCGACGGATCAATTACTCCTGATGATGCATTGACGCAAGCGGCGAAAGTTTTGAAAGAACATATCCAGTTGTTTATTAACTTCGATATCGAACAGGAAGAAGAACAAGCATCAAGCGCCAAGGACAGCGAAAGAGACAGAATTAGAAAAATTCTTCTTACCAATGTTGATGATCTTGAGCTCAGTGTAAGATCTCATAATTGTCTGAAAGCTGCAAACATTAAGAATCTTGCGGAGCTTGTCCGGAAAGATGAGTCTGAAATGTTAAAGTTCAGAAACTTTGGAAGAAAGTCTCTTGCAGAACTAATGGAGATAGTGGAGACGCTTGGTCTTGAATTCGGTATGGATGTAGAAAAATATTTAAAAGAAGAAACAGAAAGCAATTAGGGTTTTTATGAGACACAGAGTTAAAGGTAGAAAACTAAATAGAACTGCAAGCCACAAACAAGCTTTGTTAAGGGCTCTTGCTACTTCGCTTTTTAAATACAAAAGAATAAGAACCACAGTTCCCAAGGCTAAAGAAGCTCGTTCTTTTGTTGAATCTTTAATTACCAAAGCCCGCAAGAATAATCTGCATGCAAAAAAATTGGTGATGAACGAGATTAAAGATAAAGAAGTTGTTAAAGAACTTTTCAGTGAGATTATTGGAAAAATCGGCGAAAGACCGGGAGGCTACACCCGTGTAATTAAGCTTGGTAAAAGGCCAGGTGATGCTGCCGATATTGCAATATTTGAGCTTGTAGATTATAACGATGTAATCAATGCAAAGGCTGAAGAACATAAGGAAAAGAAAGAAGCTAAGGCGAAAACTAAAAAGGAAAAAGAAGCAACCGAAGCTAAAATAGAAGAAGCCAATGTGGTTGATGAAAAATCCGACAAAGAATAATTATAAATTAAATTTAATCTTAAATCCCGCTTCGTCGGGATTTTTTTATGTTTGAAAAGCAAGAATTTATTAAACCTGTTTTTAGTCTGAAAGAATTACCTACAGATCACTTACCACAGGTAATTTTATGTGGCAGGTCGAATGTAGGTAAATCGTCATTTATAAATTCGTTTTTCAATAGAAAAAATTTAGCTAAAACTAGCTCTACTCCTGGTAAAACAAGATCAATAAATTTCTATCTGATTGATGATAAGTTTTATATCGTCGATCTTCCAGGATACGGATATGCAAAAACCAGTAAGAAAGAAAGAATGGAATGGGGAGAACTTATTGGAGATTTTATTTCTAATTCTAAAAATATAGTTTTTGCATTCCACATTTTAGATTCCCGACATAAGCCTACGGAGTTGGATGTTCAACTTAATTCGTTTTTACTTCTTGAGAAAATCCCATTTGCCTTTATATTAAATAAAGCTGATAAATTAAGGCAGTCTGAATTTAATTTATCAATAAAGAATCTTGAAACAAGCTTTGGTAAAAATAATTTTTCAAAATCTATTTTCTATTCATCAATAAAATATTTAGGAAGACGGGAAGTACATGCTAAACTAACCGAATTGTTTTATCTTAATTGATTTATGGAATGTTTGCTATTATAAAATTGTAAAATTATATTAACACTCAAGTTTTAATATTTGTAAGTAAAAATCTACACATGGACCGTAAGCAGAAAAAGAGAATTCTAATTTTTCTATTTATTCCGTTTTTAGCTGCGGTACTTGTACTTACGGATGACTTAACTATTAAACTAATTACAATAGGACTAATTGTAATTTATGTTGCCTTTATCATCTTTCTCCGCGATTCAATCAAATTTGCAGGTCCTTACATTTCTCATGAATTAAGTGACGAAGATTCGGAAGAACAAATGAGTGCTGAAGCCGTTCAAAATACGGACGAATCTTTTGAAATAGTTTCGAAGAACAAAAATTTGGAAATCATTACTGCGGAAAATTATTCGCCGGAATATAAGATTTCTAAAACAACTCTAAAACCGCCGGATTTAAAAGAGAGATTTGAAGAGATTGTTAATGAATCTCTTCCTCCAGGAATCGGTCATGATGGACAATTTACTTTTGTAATTGAAAAAATGCTTGCAGTAATAAGAGAAGCTTATTCCGCACATACAGCAATATTTTTCTGGTATAATAGAAAGAAAGAAAAACTATCAATTGAAAAGTATGTAAGCAATTCGAATGATATCGCAAACCGCAAATTCGATATAGAGGACGACATCCTCAGCAAGATAGTTCAAAAAGGAGAACCGGAACTTCTTAGCGATATTTCTACTGCTGCTGAAGCTGACGTTATTCGTTATTATACCACACCTCAAGCGATTAGAAGCTTTGTTGGAGTGCCGCTTTTTTATGAAAAAACTTTAATTGCAATTATTGCTGTCGATTCCAAAATGAATGATGCATTTGGGATTGAAACTATCTATTCTCTTGGAAGATTTGTCCGGGTTATTACTATGCTTATTACAATTTTCGAGGAGAAACATTCAGATACCATATCCCAGCAAAGATTGAAAGGTCTGTTAACATTAATCCAACCTGACAAACACTTTGAAAGTGAAGAAGAAATGTATTCTTCTATCCAGAACTGTGCAATATATTTACTTCATTGGGATGCCTTTGTCTTTATATATTTTCATCCTATTCAAAAATGTTTTAAAACAAAAAGAATCATCAATAATACAAGTTTAAAATACATAGGGGAAAATTTGGATATTGAGCTTACCGGAACTCTGGTTGGTAAATCAATAGTAACCGGTATGCCTGTGAAAATTGATGATACCTCTGCAGGAGAATATAAAAGATTTTCTAAAGTAGAGAGCGTAAGTTTTGATGGATCATTTATTGCAATCCCGGTTGTTTATGATAATCAAAATTATGGTGTCCTATGTTTTGAGAGTCTAAAGAAGAATGCTTATTCGAATCAGGATGTACAGTTTTTAAAGGGTGCGATAAATATTTTTTCTTTTATTATTTATTCTTTTTCCACACAGCTTTTATTAAAGAGTTATCTTGCACTTGATCTTGAAACAAAGTCCTTAAATGCTGATACATTCAAAGAAAGGCTAGCTTCAGATCTTTATAAAGCAGCTCAATTTAAAATACCTGGCGCAATTGCTTTGATCAGGATTGATGATTTTCTCGAGCAGGAATCATTATTTGATGGTAATCCCTTTCCTAAGGTCCTTACATCTGTTTCGGAAACCATTTCACAGGAAATGACCCCATTAAATGTTTTCGGCAGAATGTCCGAAAAAGTATTCGCTGTATATTTCTTTAATTCTACTACAAAAGATATATTCCTTTGGGCTGAAAAACTTCGTGTTAAGATTGCACGTAAGCCTATTGCTGTAGTTTCTAAACAGACAACTTATACCGTTTCGATAGGTGTTGCTTCAGCAAATAATAAAACTAATCCTGACGAGGTTATTTATAATGCTGATTTAGCACTTCAAAAAGCACTCGAACGCGGTGGTAATACTGTCCGGAATATAAATTAACCAAAACCCTTTGAGCTAGATTGCATGAAAGTAATGGCGCAAGAAATAAATATTATTAACATCTCCGTTATTTACATCCAATTCTATCATAGAATCAAAAACTTGACTTCTTCAATATTAATAGCTCAGTTATACTTGTCATTAAGAAGAATTAAAAAACTCTCTAAAGCAACTTCTTTTAACATTATTTCAAAATTATATGAATAATTTTTTCTTAGTAGTCCTTGATGGTGTAGGTATAGGTGAATTACCCGATGCACAAAAGTATGGTGATAAAGGAAGCAACACTCTTTTTAACATGTCTAAAGTTGTAGGAGGTTTGCATATTCCCAACCTAAAAAATATGGGATTAGGAAATATAGAAAATATTCTAGGAGTTGCTAAGGAAAATAATCCTAGAGCTTCATTCGGAAAAATGAAAGAAGTGTCTTCCGGCAAAGACTCAACAACTGGTCATTGGGAACTTGGCGGCTTATATGTAGATATTAATTTCTCATATTTCCCGGATGGATTTCCTGAAGATTTAATAAGAAAGTTTTTGAGCCTTACCGGATGCAAAGGTGTTCTTGGAAATAAGGCAGCTTCGGGAACCGAAATATTAAAAGAATTAGGTGATGAGCATGTTGAAACTGGTTATCCAATAATTTATACTTCTGCGGATTCTGTTTTTCAAATTGCTGCTCATGAAGAAGTTATTCCGGTTGAACATTTATACAAGATATGTTCTATAACCCGGCAGGAAGTCTTAACCACGCCGATAATTATTGGAAGAGTAATTGCAAGACCATTTATCGGAAAGTCGGGGAACTATACTAGAACAACAAATCGAAAAGACCTTTCTCTCGATCCTCCGTCTGATACTATACTGGATATACTGATGAAAAATAAAATTGATACCATTGCAATCGGGAAAATAAATGATTTATTCAATTACCGCGGGATAAAAATTAAAGAAAAAACCAAATCAAATTCAGAAGTCTGTGAAAAGCTAAAAGGCTATTCTGCGAAAGCAAAAGGAAGCTTCATTATGGCAAATCTAGTTGACTTTGATGTTTATTACGGTCATAGAAATGACCCGCATGGATTTGCAAAAGCACTTAAACAATTTGATGATTTTTTACCCGAATTTCTTGAAACACTTGATGAATCGGATGCATTAATAATTACAGCTGATCATGGAAATGACCCTACGACCCCTAGTACCGACCACAGTAGAGAATATGTACCACTATTATTTTATAGAAAAGGATTCCCTTCTAAAGATTTGGGTATTAGGGAGACATTCTCTGATGCTTCAAAAACTGTAGCGGATTTTTTTGCAATAAATAATAGATTAAAAGGAACTAGTTTCTTATATTAACCCCGGCAGTAATAAGGGTTTTGTAATATGAATCGTTTCAAATTTCATCAGGAGATATTTAAGCATAACTTTAGTTGAAATTTGAAAGGGACATTCTAAATTTGACTGCTGATTGTATCTTTAAGGATTGCAAATTATATTCACAAGGGATGTGAAATTTTATCTATAAATCTGAGGATCTTTTGTTTTTAGGAAGAGTTATAGGCACGGTATGGTCGACAAAAAAGGACGAGAATTTGGTGGGAGCTAAATTTCTTATTGTTAGACAACTCGACTTGAATTTAAAGGATAAGGATAGCTTTGTAGTTGCAGTTGACAGTGTCGGAGCTGGTGAAAGCGAGGTTGTTCTTGTCGCGACAGGCAGTTCTTCGCGTCAAACCGAAATTACGAAAAACAAACCTGTCGATGCCGTTATAATGGCAATTGTAGACAAACTGGATATTCCTCTTAAAGAATATCTAATCGAACACTAAAAGAATATATAACTCTAATATAAATTTAATTGCAGATAAATAAACTGGAAAATTAATTGAATGCTACGTGAAATAATTTCACTGGGCGTAAATTTTTCCGGGAGGACTATATCTTTTGGCATAATACTAAAAGGATAAAAGGCACAGAAATTGTATCTTGGTAAAGTAATTGGTAATGTTTGGGCTACTAAAAAGTATCCTGTTTTGGATGGCCTCAAACTAATGTTTGTTCAGCCATTAAATGCTGAATTTGAGAATGTAGGAGAGCCGATCGTTGCTGTTGACACTGTGGGATCAGGACCAGGTGAAATAATTTATTTTATAACTGCCTCTGAGGCGGTTATTCCATTACTTGTGGAAATGGCTCCGGTGGATGCGACTATTGTTGGAATTGTAGATTCAATTAACCTGGATAATTAATGGCAAGGTGAAAAAGTGAGAATTACCAAGCAATATACAAATCGCGAAAGCCTGTCTTTAGATAAGTATTTGCAAGAAATTGGGAAAGTTTCCTTACTTACCCTTGAAGATGAAATTGAACTCGCAATAAAGATAAAGCAAGGTAACATAGCAGCACTTGAAACATTAACCAAGGCTAATTTAAGGTTTGTTGTAAGCGTTGCAAAACAATATCAAAACCAGGGCCTTTCTTTAGGTGACCTTATCAATGAAGGAAACCTAGGGTTGATTAAAGCTGCAATGCGCTTTGATGAGACTAGAGGATTTAAATTTATCTCATATGCAGTTTGGTGGATCCGCCAATCAATTCTTCAGGCTCTTGCAGAACAATCCAGAATTGTACGCCTTCCGTTAAATAGAGTAGGAATCCTAAATAAGATTGGCAAAGCCTATAATAATCTTGAGCAGGAATTTGAGCGTGAGCCAAGCTCTTCGGAATTAGCTCAGGAACTCAATATGGATGAAGAAGAAGTTACCGACACTCTTAAAGTTTCAGGACGCCATGTTTCAATGGATGCCCCTTTTATCCAGGGAGAAGAAAACAGATTATTAGATGTGATCGAAAGTGAAGAACTTCCGAACCCCGATCATATTTTAATGAAAGAGTCATTAAAAACTGAAATAGAAAGAGCTTTAGCTACTCTTTCTGAAAGAGAAGCTGAAGTAATTAAATTATATTTTGGCTTAAATAAAGACCATTCACTTACATTAGAAGAAATCGGAGAAAGATTTAATCTAACCAGAGAGAGAGTAAGACAGATAAAGGAGAAAGCTATACGGCGGCTTAGACATGCTTCGAGATGTAAAAATTTAAAGGCATATTTGGGTTAACGCGTATGATTAAATTAAAAATATATTTAGCCTGTATTGCTGTATTAGTCATCGTATTTTTTCTAAATGGTTGCGCATCTACAACTGATACGCTTCGTTATGGAGAGAAAACAGAACCGACAAATGAAAACAATTCTTCTATAAAGTTCGCTTTAAAAGATACCTGCCAAACCAATGATTTATCTGATATTGAAACTAAAGATACATCATACACAATTGATGATTCTTCTGATCCTGATGAAATCCCCGTAAATAAAAATAAGATTGATATTTCCTCGCTTCTTAAAAAGTACGTAAATAATAATCCTAAAAATGAATTAACCGCTGATCAGCTGAATGACCGTGAAAAGATTTTAATGGAAATTATTAAATATTTGGATACGCCTTACAGATATGGCGGGAATACAAAAAACGGAATAGACTGTTCTGCTTTTACAAAAACAGTATACAGCCAAGCACTTTCTATTAATCTCGAAAGAAGCGCAAGAGATCAATATCATGAAGGTGAAGTAGTCCCGAGCAAAGATGACCTCCAATTTGGTGATTTGATATTTTTCAATACAAGACGGAGGGTAAAGCCGGGGCACGTTGGTATTTATATCGGAGATGATTTATTTGCTCATGCAAGTTCAAAAATCGGGGTTACAGTCTCTTCACTGGACGAAGAATATTATGCTAAAAGATATATAGGCGCAAGAAGATTCGAAAACCTATCAGGTTCAGGAGTAATTACAGGTAAAAATTAAATCCTCTTACATTTTATGATTTGGTAGAATAAGAGTTGAAGCACTAATTTTTCTTTGGAATAATAAAATTGTTAAATAATCAATTTATTAAAGTTAATTGCCATACTATCAGAACCTGCTTCCTACGATATATAAATCTATCTCTATTAAATAAATTACAGTGTCTTAAATATCTATTTTAGCCTGTTATTGTCAATATTAAATAGAATAATAATTCTAAGATTTTTCACTATATACTATCCTCCAAACTTAAACAAGGGTAAATTGCTTGTAATCTACTTCAAACTAAAATTTTAATAACTTTAGAAACTGATTATACTAGTAGTCAACCGATGTTAATTTATGTTTATAATATTCATGTAAATTTTACATCCAGTATATCCTTTTACCTTATAATATGATTAAGCTTCTGGACGTTAATATATAGGAGCTTGAATAAAAGTTTACTGTAAAATAGGGAAAGTAAACAATACGATATCAAATTCGACTTTTTTAACTAAATAATCGAATAAAAAACACTTATAACCTTCGAAAATCAATTACAAAGTTTATCTTATATCTACAAGTTGACCGACATACAGTTTAGTCATTATAAAATCTTAGCTATTTTTGCCATCATAACATTCTAAGCCATGTATAATTGATAGCATGGTAATAAAGCTATACTATCGATCTTCCTCAGATCATGACGGCTTGATAACCGCTTAAAAGCAGGTATTTAAGCGGTTATCAAGCCGTCATGGCAGGATTTAGGACGGTAGTTGACGGTATTAGAGGCATATTACATTTTCGTCTCCAAGTAATTACAATATTTGTTAAAATTTCCGGGTTATAAAATATAGTAAACAGCTACAATTTTCACTATATAAATTTGAAATTAGATCATTGCTGTCCAAAATAAATATGAAAGAGGGAAAAAGCATTATTTAGGAATCGTTTTGGACAGATTCATCTAGTTCTTAAAAACCATCCCTCCTTAAAATAAATTTTGTTGCCTGTTTT
>Ga0075269_10000040_pt1 | contig 22817 bp, 17 predicted proteins | sample SF_Rice_5C_0N_10_FD_69773 | JGI IMG/M metagenome (GOLD analysis project Ga0075269, IMG submission 69773) | Rice paddy soil microbial communities from Twitchell Island, California, USA - SF_Rice_5C_0N_105 | ecosystem: Environmental > Terrestrial > Soil > Paddy field/soil | place: USA: Twitchell... | reverse complement strand
ATGTTCAATATAACATTATCAACTAAATAGATCCCATTTTGAAATTGGAGGGGGACACATGAAGTGTAGGCAATATAATTAGAATCGGTTACTGCAAAAGTTAAGCCGCTGTAGGAATTATATCCCATAATAGAATTTAGGTCAATAGTCTTTTCTAAAGCTAGAGTTAACGGATTTATTTGTAAAAAATTATTCGCATCGGATAAATATGCATAAAGTCCGCCCGCAGATACCGATAGATAATTTTGAGCTACAGAATTAGGCGTGATACTTTGAGATGCAAGAATTGTATGATTCTTGACATCCATCCTATAAATACCATTATAGTTTTCTATATAAATAGAATTATTCGATGGGACAAATTGAAATGAATTTGCTTGTATCATTTGATTCCCTATTGAGCATGTCATTCCATTCCCTTTAAAGGATGCATATTCATTATATGCATTAGAAAATACGCCAACTTTATAAGATATTTCTCCGCCGAAGTAGGGATTGTTATCCCCATAACTTGTATCATTGATATCGCTAATGGAATTAATTATACTTTCATTATTCAGGCTTCCTCTATAAATTGAATAACCTCCGAAATTGTTATAGAAAATATTTTTTGTCCAGGTTATAATTACTCTATTAGAATCTGTAACGGTTAAATAAATTATATCGGGAGAATTATTGGTATAATTAAGAGTGTTTCCTTCACTAACATTATCTGCCGCTCCTAAATCAATTCTATATGAATCACTTCCGCAAACAAAAACCGTGTCTATCCATGAAGTAATATTTCTATCAAAGTAAGTTGCAACTAGATAATTATCTTTATACACGCGATAGAATTGAAAATTAAAATAATTGTATTTATTCCATTCTATTTTCAATCTGCCATTAGCTGGATTTATAGATGAAATTTGTACGGGAACCGGTTGGTTATTATCTATAATTAGAGTCCATTTCTTCGAGAATATTGCTTTTTCGACGCCAAGATTATCTGCTATACTTCCGGTCCCTGAATTTGCAATTACCTTAATCTCCAGAGTATGAGAATCGCTTGGATAATTCAATGAATTAAAATAAACGCTATCGATTAATCTGTATCCTGTGTAAATAAGCTGATCATCAACATATAAATTTACACTCTGGGTTTGTCTATCTTCGACATTTATATTATAACTGAAATATGCCTGCCCCCACACATCTAAAGTATCTTTTGAAAAATTTAAATTTATATATCCAGTTGGCGGTGTATTATTGATATTTACATAATTCGTACCTGTGGGCGAATAATCGCAAGAATTTATGGTGAATAAAAGTAGAATTATAAGAAGAGCTAATAAATATATATGAAAAGTCTTTTTTACATATCCGCAGATTTGTATGTTTTCTAAAATTACCCCCATGTACATTACGTAATTATTACTCCGATATGAAAACAAAAAAAATAATATCTTCTTAGGAAGATAAATATTGCTTAAATAATTAACAATAAATTTTAGAAATTTTAATTCAAACTTATTTCTCTAAAAATAATGGGCTTTACAAGATAATAAAATAGTCGCTACGGCATAATATAGGCAACCCAAGCAATATGAAATTAAAATTACAGGCAAGATCAAAATGAATTTTACATATTATTAAGAATATCAAGAAAAATTCAAAATTTTAATCACAATTAATATTAATCTGATAGAGAGTTTTTATCCTTTTAAGATCCTCACTGCACATATGCAGATCAACCCAAAGGTTATTTTTATATACTTTTACTGTTATGTAACGGAACATTCTTTTCCCGGGCGAATAGTTGAAAAGATCTTTGTATCTTGCTTCTTTGCCCGAATATAGATCATGCAATGTGCCGCTCCCTCCGCCTATTACTAGAAAATCTTTATTGCGTGATTTAAAATGCTCATAGGTATGCGCATGTCCGCTTAAAAAGAGTCTGCATTTCGATGTATTATAAAAAGTGTTGAGAAACTTGTCCATCATTGTATCTCCGACAGCAGGAGATACGACTTTGCTGTTCGCAAACGGCGGATGATGGCAGCCTACTATTATGTAATATACCTGACTATCAGATTCATACCCCTGCAATGCATTTCTAAACCAATTATTCTCTTTAGTCTTTTCTATTTTAGTCAATTGTGAAAAATTCGAATTGAATAAAACAACAGCTGTATTTCCAAACTGCTTTGAATAGCCATGAATATCAATTGACGGAAATCTTTTCTTGAAATTGCTAATTCCTTTTTTCGGAATATACAGGTACTCGTGGTTTCCGGGTATTGGATAAAAATTTATTCTTTCCCTGGCAAGCTCTTTTATAAACGGATCTATTATTTTCCAATTTGCTGAAATAGATCCGGCTCAGGTAATATCCCCCAAATGAAAGACGGAATTCGGTCTGCTGCTTTCTATACTTTTGAAGATAAGATTTCTTGCTGCTGTATTATTTTTTGTATGGAAATAAATCTTTTCAAAAATGGTAGGGTTTTGAGTATCACTAATAAAGCATAAGGATAATGTATCTCTCTGAGCAAATGATGTATTAATATTACTGCATAGGCATATTAAAAAGATTAAAGAAATCAGATACTTCAATAGATTGTCCAAATCGTTTCTAAAAATAAAATTAAATCTAGCCACTTCTTCTAATATGTCAAAATTCTAAATAGTAGGTGCCGTATACTTAGTATAATCTGGCCCAAATATAGCCACATCCTGGGATGACGGCTTGATAACCGCTTCAAATTGGCTTTTGAAGCGGTTATCAAGCCGTCATGAGAGTTGTTAGGGGTAGTTTAAGGAGGATTAAGTAATTCTATCGGAATACTTATAGGAAATTCAACATTTTTAAATTCCATATGCAAAGCCGGGAATGAGGATAATATTGCATGCTATTTATGAGTTGATTATAGTAAAATACATACCAAATAGCGTAGGTTTAGAGGCATTTTTTCGTTTCTAAGTTTCGGTTTTTTTATTACCCATACTTTTCCACTACCGGAATATAATCACATGCTTATAATTGAAATTTCGAATTTATATGATTTCTAATTATTTATTGAGTTGCATAATAAATACCTTGGAATTTTAGCTTTAGGCCAAATGGAGTTCGGAACGAAAGAAATTCCCAAACAGAGTCTGTGGATTAAGGAATAAATTTGGGAATGAGGAGACCGTTTCTTATCTATTATAAATACCGAGTAGAAATTTTTTATCTGACAGTAAATTCCGTGGGTAAGAGTGTAGATCATTATATCTTTATAAATCTAAAGTGGAGAAATTTACTTTTATTAAAGTATAAATTCCGTTTAATTTTGTTATCGTTATGAAGGAAGCGGAATTATTTATTTAATTTTTTTCTTAAAAATCATCTTTAGAGGAATATTTTTATTATTTATATCACACTTCATATTTCACTTTAAGTACATTTCTTAATGATATAATTATGAAAAGGATATGAAATTATACACTTGTTAAAATGGAAGTCCGAAGGCTTAAAATGTCTCAATTTGTAAAGATTTTGCTTGACATTTAAGAAATTTTTCCCTTATTTTGGGGCGTAGTGGGGAATTGTGGAGAATATTAACAAAAAATTGGAAAGAAATTGTTTAAAGGACAATTTACATATTCAGTAGATGCAAAAGGCAGAGTAAGCATACCTGCCAAACTGAGGAAATACGTTTCCCCGGAAGCAAATGATACTTTTGTTATGACAAGGGGAACATCTTTATGCATAGATATTTATCCGCAAGACCAATGGCAGAAATTTGAAGATAGACTTGAAAAATTGAATTCCTTTCAGCCAAACGATGCAAAGTTTATAAGAATGATACTTCAGTATGCAGTTGAGGATACTCTGGATACGCAGTCAAGAATTTTGGTACCTCAGAATTTACTGCAGTATGCTAACATTGAGAAGGAAGTTTTAATCCTTGGGGCATTGAAAAAAATTGAACTATGGAACCCGGCAGTATATGAAGAGTATTTAAAGCAAACACCGGAAACTTACGAACAAATTGCAGCACAAGTAATGGCTTAATGATGGAAACTCATCATACGCCTGTAATGTTTAAAGAAACTTTGGATTATCTGGTAACCGACAAGTCAGGAACTTATTTCGATGCAACGCTTGGTTTTGGCGGTCACTCCGAAGGGATCTTGAATTTACTGAATGATGATGCGAAGTTAATATCAACAGATGTTGACGCAGATGCGTTTAAATTTTCCCGGGAGAAATTTAAGAGCGACCAAAGAATGAAGCTATATAATTATAATTTTTCTCAAATAGATATTATAGCCAAGATCGAATCGATAAAGAAATTTACCGGCGTATTCGCCGATCTTGGCGTATCTTCATTCCAGCTCGATAATCCCGCATCGGGATTCACTTACAGAGAAGATGCAAAGCTTGATTTGCGGATGGATAAATCAAAAGCAATAAGCGCAGCGGATATAATTAATACTTTCCCTGAAGAGAAGTTAGCAAATATTATTTATGAATTCGGAGAAGAAAAAAACTCCCGTAAGATCGCAAAGAAAATATGCGAGGAAAGAAGCTCCAGGCGGATTGAAACAACCGGGGATATTGTAAGAATTGTCGGAGATTTAACTCCTCCGAATTTCAGGATAAAAACTTTATCTAGAGTCTTTCAGGCATTAAGGATTTATATAAATGATGAGCTTGAAGTATTAAAGTCATTTTTGAAAAAATCAGTTGACCTTCTCGAGGTGGGAGGAAGGATTGTCGTGCTTTCATATCATTCGCTTGAAGATAGGATAGTAAAGGAATCGTTTAAGTACGAAGCTATTGATTGCATTTGTCCCAAAGAATATCCCGTATGCAGATGCGATAAGGAAAGTCGATTAAAGATACTGACCAAGAAACCCTTGTCTCCGCAACTTTCGGAAGTCAGAATAAATTTCAGGGCACGAAGTGCAAAGCTTAGAGCAGCAGAGAGAGTGTATGAAAAAAAGCGCTAAGCCTGCAATATTTTTTGTGCTGTTTGTTTTTGTATCGTATACATTATTAGTATTGTTATATGTCGGTGTAAGGCTTGAATACGAAAAGCTTACGAAAGAAAAAGTACAAGCTCAGCAAAGGATGAGCGACGTAAAGAACTGGAAAGTAAATCTGCTGGCGCAGGACCAGGCTCTGTCATCCGAAGAAAGGATTGTGGGCATTGCTCAGAATGAGCTTGGAATGGTAAGAGATTCCGATCAGGTTATTATTTTAAGTGTCAGCAAAGAGAAGGTAGAAAAAATAACTAAAGCGATAGAAAAGAAGTATGAATAACTCAAGAGCTATTTTAGTAATAGTTTTTGTAATTGCTTTTTCAGGCGTATTGCTTTATCGTCTTTTTACTGTTCAGATACTGGACAGCAATAATTTAAAGTATTATGCTAAGCGTCAGCAGACGGTTGTAGAGAAGATTAAAGCCGAGCGCGGTTTTATATATGACAGAAACAGCGTACTTCTGGTTTATAACCGTAACGATGTGTCATTCTATGTTGATTTAAGGATGCTTTCTAAAAAGGGAAAGAAAAAAATCGCTGATAAGTTTTCAATCGTATTTAATAAGCCAAGGAATTATTACAACAATATTATGAGCGATACCGGTAAAACTATTTGTATCGAAAAGAAAGCTTCGACACAAGCTTCATTACAATTAAAAGATTTTAAAGTGACCGGATTATTTTCAAAGGAAGACCCGACCAGGGTATATTATTATCAGGACCTGGCATCCCACCTGCTGGGATATGTAGGAAGCGATTACCACGGCATGGACGGAATAGCAAAATCATGCGACGATCAGCTTGCCGGTGAAGACGGAAGTATGGTGGTAATTCGCGATGCCATTGGTGATATGATTTCAGTAGCAGAGGAAGAGACGAAGCCGGCTATACCGGGAGATAATATTTATCTGACTATAAATAAATCATATCAGGATATACTGCAGCAGGAGTTAAAGAGCGGCCTTGAAAAATATGAAGGTACTTCAGCAGGCGGGATTATCATGGATCCTAATAACGGAGAAATATTAGCACTGGCGAACTCACCGGATTTTGACCCTAATGAATATTGGAAATACACTGATACGACAAGAAGGGACCGTGCGGTAACTGATACTTATGAACCGGGCTCGACATTTAAAACATTCAGTATGGCGGCTCTTCTTGATAGAAATCTTTGTAATCTTAATGAAAAAGTATTTGTTGAAAACGGCCGATATAAATTTAAGAATGTATATATCACTGACGCTCATAAAAATGATTGGCTGACAGCTAGAGGCGTAATAGAAGAGTCAAGCAACATCGGAATGTCAAAACTTATACAGAGATTAAATGATGATACTTTTTATAAATATTTAAGAGCATTCGGGTTCGGTAATTTTACTTCTGTCGATTTACCGGGTGAAGTGAGAGGGCTATTAAGAAAACCGGATGAGTGGGGATCAGTTACAAAAGAATTTATGTCTTTCGGCTATGCAGTTATGGTTACTCCGATCCAGCTAATTACAGCATATAGTGCAGTTATTAACGGCGGAATTTTATATCAGCCTCAGATTATAGAAAAAATAACGAAGCACGACGGCACCGTTATATATAATGATGCTCCTAAAGAAATAAGAAAAGTTATTTCTCAGGAAACATCAGCAAGGATGAGAGACCTTCTGGTCGGTGTTGTTAAAGAAGGAACCGGAACTAATGCGCAGATATCGAATGTTCTGGTTGGAGGAAAGACCGGAACATCGCAGAAGCTTATTGACGGGAAATATTCTAAGTTCGATTATAATTCTTCCTTTATCGGATTTTTCCCGGCGAATGCTCCGAAGATAGTCTGTTTGATTTTAGTTAATTCTCCGGCAATCGGCAGGTACGGCGGTTCAGTAGCTGCGCCTATATTCAAAAATGTGGCTCAAAGAATTATAGCGCTTAATCCTGGAGCATATATAAACCAGCCGGAGGAACAGAGTTCTCCGGTACCGGAGATTTTAGTTACAAAGAATTCTAATACAAAAAATAATTCGAATAATAGTATCAAGACAACGGATACGGCAAAGATACTTTCATCAATCGGTAATTCTAATGCTATGCCTGATTTAAGGAATTTTTCTCTCCGTGATGCTATAGTTGTTCTGATGAAGCTCGGAATTAAATATAGGATCAGCGGCTCGGGTAATGTCGATTCGCAGAGCATTCAGCCGGGACAGAAAATTGTCAAAGGATTGTCATGCGTTCTTGAATGTAAGGAACCTGAAATTGCAGGAGCTTCAGTTTATTGATGGAACTAACTCATTTATTAAATAGTGTTAAAGTAGTGCAAGTAACCGGCGAGGTGCAGCGGAAAGATGTATCCGGAATCTATTATGACTCCAGAAGAGTAATAAAAAATTCCGTTTTTGCCGCAATTAAAGGATACAAGGCAGACGGGCACAAGTTTATTTTTGATGCGATAAATAAAGGCGCTATAGCGATAATACTTGAAGATAACCGAATTGTACCTGATGAAATTTTTGATCATGAAAAGATTGCAAAGATTCTGGTAAATGACAGCCGCAAAGCTTTAGCGGAAATATCAAATGCATTCTTCAAACAGCCCTCTTCAAAATTGAGGCTGACAGGCATTACCGGCACTAATGGTAAAACAACCACTTCTTATTATTTAAAGAATATTTTTGAGACTGCAGGGCATAAGGCAGGATTGGTCGGGACAATAGCAAACTATATCGGCCAAAGGGAGATTAAGACGACACTTACTACTCCGGAATCAAGCGACTTAAATGAGCTGTTCTTTGAGATGCTGCAAGAAGGGTGCAGCCATGCAGTAATGGAAGTTTCTTCACATTCCTTAGTGCTTAACAGAGTGCATGCGCTTAATTTCAGTGCAGGAATATTTACTAACATTACATCAGATCATCTGGATTTCCATTTGAACTTTGAGAATTATTTTGATGCAAAGAAAATCTTGTTCGATTCTCTGAGCAGCTCTGCCTTCGGTATCTATAATATTGATGATATGAATTCGGGAGCTATTGTTAAGGATTCCAAAGCGAAATTATTTTCATTTGGCATCTCGCCGAAAGCAGATTTTATTATCAGCGATATAAACTTTGACCTTACCGGGACATATTTTTATATTATTTTTGCAGGAGAGAAATTTAGGATTTCTACTTCGTTGGTCGGTGAGTTTAATGCATATAATGCTGCCGGAGCCTTTGCCTCTGCAGTACTTCTCGGCATAAATAAAGATACCGCTGTCGAAGGAATAAAAAATACAAAGCAGGTTCCCGGTAGGTTTGAAGTTATAGGAAAAGGAAATAAAAAAGTAATTGTGGATTATTCACATACGGCAGACAGCCTTGAAAAGGCATTACTGGCGGTTAAGAAAATAGTTAAGGACGCGCATCCTGTGTATACTGTATTCGGCTGCGGTGGCAACAGAGACAAAACCAAAAGACCGGTGATGGGTAAGATTGCCAGTGATCTAAGCAAAAAAGCGATTATAACTTCCGACAATCCCCGATTCGACAATCCTTTTGAAATAATTGAAGAGATTAAGGCCGGGATTGAAAAAAATAATTTTGAAGTTATTGAGAGCCGTGAAGAAGCAATCAGTTATGCTATAAAAAATTCCGAAGATGATGCCGTAATTTTAATTGCCGGGAAGGGGCATGAAAATTATCAGGAAATTAACGGAACCAGAAATCATTTTTCCGACAAAGAAATTGCAGAGAAATATTTAAGTGTATGAATAAAATAATCTTAACTATTGACGACCTTTTTGAGCTGCCGGGAGCAGCTATTTATAGGCCTGAAAAATATCAGCCGGTTGATTCAGTCTGTATAGATTCGCGTCTGTTAACGCCGAATTCTCTTTTCGTCGCCGTGAAGGGAGAAAAATTTGAGGGCCATGATTTTATCAGCGAGGCAATTAATAGGAAAGCAGCCGCTGTTGTCATCAATGAAAAAGAATTAGGGAGGTTCAACGACCTTCCTGTACCTGTACTTACAGTGAAGGACACAACTACTGCCTTAGGCGAGCTGGCCAGGATCTGGCGCTGTAAGCTGAGTGCAAAGATAATCGGTATAACCGGAAGCGCAGGAAAGACTACGACTAAAGAGATGCTGGCAGCAATACTTGGCGAGAAATTTAAGATAAATAAAACTATCGGCAACAACAACAATCATATAGGCGTGCCGCTTACTATATTCAGTACTAACCTCGACCATGAGATACTTGTGCTTGAGCTTGGTACAAACCATTTCGGCGAGATTGCTAATACTGCGAACATTTCCCAGCCGGACTATGGTTTAATAACTAATATAGGTAATTCGCACCTTGAATACTTAAAAAATAAAAAAGGCGTGCTTGAGGAAAAGATAGCATTGTTTAATACAGTGGCTGCTAAAGGCGGAACGGTTTTCATCAACAATGATGACAACTTATTAAGCAAGACAATGTTTAATCATCCCAAGAGGGTAACATTCGGATTCGACAGCGCGGTTGATATAAAAGGAGAGATCAAAGAGATAAATGATGAAGGAAAGCCGGTTGTTGCTGTTAAATATAAAGATAAAGGTTTTTCTATAGTCCTTCCTATACAGGGAGAACATAATGCAAGAAATTTTCTTGCTGCTGCGGCAGTTGCATTAAAGCTTGGGCTCGATAAAAAAGATATTGCTGCGGGGATAGCCAGGTTTAAGCCTATTGAAAAGAGATTAAATGTAAAGAAAATAAAGAAGACTCTTTTAATTGACGACACATATAATGCAAACCCCGAATCAATGAGATATGCAATTGATCTGATGTGTGGGTTCAATAACTATAATAGAAAGATTGCCGTCCTAGGCGATATGTTCGAGCTTGGCGATCAAAGCGCAAAGCTTCATACCGAGTTATTTAAGATAGTCAAACGCGACAAAATTGATTTAGTTATAACAATCGGCAGTATGATGAAGAATCTGGATTCTGAGATAAAGAAAGCACATATGGAAGGTGCTCATTTCGACGAAAGAGCTGAACTAATAAAGTTTCTAAAAGGATTTGATTTTTCAAATGCTGTAGTGCTGGTCAAAGGTTCGCGGGGTATGAAGATGGAAGAATTTGCAAAAGTAATTGAAGATAAGGTACATGGTTAATGCTTTACTATTTACTTGAATATATAGATAAGGTTTTCAGCCCTCCGGGTTTCGGAGTGTTTAGATTTTTAACTTTTAGGTCTGCTATTGCTGCAATAACAGGACTTTTCCTATCGCTGTATTTAGGCCCTAAAGTAATCAGGCTGCTTCAGAAGAAACAGATTGGAGAGGCAAAAAAGATCGACGGCCCGAAGTCCCATTGGTCAAAAGCGGGCACTCCGACTATGGGAGGCATCATTCTGATTCTTTCGGTTGTAATACCTGTTTTACTCTGGGCAGATATTAAAAGTACTTATATAATATTAATTCTTGCAGGGACAGTATGGTTAAGCGGCGTAGGTTTCCTCGATGACTATTTGAAGGTAGTAAAAAAGTTTCCCAATGGTTTAATCGCCCGTTATAAGCTGCTCGGTCAAGTATTAATCGGTATAGTTGTCGGTTCTGTAATATATTTTTCACCGCAGTTTGCCGGAGTAAATACACTGACAACTGTGCCATTCCTGAAAAATGTTAATTTAGATTTTTCTTATTTATATATACCCGTAGTTGTTTTCATTATAGCAGCAACATCTAATGCAGTGAATCTTACAGACGGGCTGGACGGGCTTGCAACCGGAATAATTACAATCGTGATGCTTGCGCTTGCTCTTATAAGCTATGTAAGCGGCAATGCAATTTATTCAAATTACCTGAACATAATTTACCTTCCAGGTTCCGGTGAGCTGACTGTTTTCGTTTCTGCATTAGTCGGGGCATCGCTGGGATTCCTTTGGTTCAATTCTTATCCGGCGCAGGTATTTATGGGAGATACCGGTTCGCTTGCAATCGGAGGGGCATTCGGGATACTTGCTGTGCTTATAAAAAAAGAATTGCTTATACCGATCCTCGGAGGTGTTTTCTTTTTAGAAACTGTATCAGTTATAATTCAGAGATTATATTTCAAATACACAAAGAAAAAATACGGTGAAGGCAGAAGAGTTTTTAAGATGGCGCCGATACATCATCATTTCGAGATGCTTGGCTGGCCGGAACCAAAAATAGTAGTAAGGTTTTATATCATTGCAATTATTTTAGCTATTATAAGTTTAGCATCGTTCAAAGTCAGATAATGGAAATATTAGAAAAGAAAATATCGATTATAGGTGCAGTTAGAAGCGGAGTTGGTGCTGCAAAATTAATTAAGAAGCTTGGCGGTATTCCGTTTGTAAGCGATTCAGGCTCAGAATCCAAGCTGCATGATTCTATTCAAAAGCTGAAAGAAAATAATATTGAATTTGAGATAGGCAGCCATTCAGCAAGGGTATTTGACTGCGAGCTGATGGTAGTAAGCCCGGGTGTTCCATCTGATTCAAAAGTTATTACAGAAGCATCAGCAAAAAATATTAAGATTATCAGCGAGATAGAATTGGCAGCCGCTTTCTGTAAAGGCAATATAATTGCGATTACCGGAACCAATGGAAAAACAACTACAACGGCCCTTTGCGGATATGTCATGAATGCATGCGGTTTGAAAACATATACCGCAGGCAATATTGGTGCCGCATTTTCGGAAATTGCTTTGGATGTTAAAGGAAATGAATTTGTTGCATTAGAAGTCTCAAGCTTCCAGCTGGATATGATTGACGAGTTTAAGCCGAAAGTATCCGTTATATTGAATATTACTCCAGATCATTTAAACCGCTATGGTTATAAACTTGAGAATTATATCAGATCGAAGTTAAGAATATACAAGAATCAGGGTGCCTCTGATTTATTAATTATTAACTTCGATGACAAGACCTTGAATGACTCATTAACGAAACACTATGCTAAGGATTATTATCTCTCTCTAAAAGAAAGACTGACAGACGGCTGCTATTTTGAGAATGGCTCGATAATATTCAATAAAGAAGGGAAAACTATTTTCACCTGTTTAAGGGCCGACATCAATCTAAAAGGCGAACATAACCTATTAAATGCAATGACGGTAATTACAGCGTCAAAGTTGTTCGATGCAGATAATGAAAAAATTAAAAATGCACTTCGCTCTTTTCAGGGTGTTGAGCACAGGCTAGAATTTGTCAGAGAGATCGGCGGCGTAAAATATATAAATGATTCCAAAGCAACTAATGTAGATTCGGTCTGGTATGCGCTTAGAAGCTTTGATGAACCGATATTTCTAATTCTCGGCGGCCAAGATAAAGGAAATGATTACGGCCAGATTAAAGACCTGGTTAAAAATAAGGTTGTTAAGATCTATGCAATAGGTTCTTCTGCAGATAAAGTTTTTAATTTTTTCCATCCTTTTGTCAAAGTTGAATTGAAAAAGAATCTGGAAGAAGCAGTCCTAGCAGCAAGCAACGAAGCACATAAAAACGAAGTTGTTTTATTATCTCCGGCATGCGCCAGCTTCGATATGTTTGACAGCTACGAGCACCGCGGTAAAGTTTTTAAGGAAGCAGTAAATAAATTATAAATGAAAAAGCTGGCTTTAATAATATTTTTTGACGCTTTTATCCTGATGCTACTTGGCTTAATAATAGTCATGAGTGCAAGCAGCACTTACAGTGAGTTCAAGTTCGACAGTTTATTCCATCTGTTTAACTCGCACTTCTTCAAAGTAATTTTCGGGATTATTTTTATGGTACTGTTCAGTTTTATTCCTTACGAGATTTATAAGGAGTTTAGTAAGCCGGCTATGTTCGGGATTGCTTTCCTTCTTGTTCTGACATTGTTTATTGCTCCGGATATCAAAGGAGCCGGGAGATGGATACACCTTGGTTTCTTTTCATTTCAGCCGGCAGATATTGCAAAGTTAATATTGATAATCCATTTAGCTGTTTTAATCGAAGATAAAAAAGAAACACTTGGAAATTTTAAAGAAGGATTCCTATACTTATTCTTTTGGGTAATAATAATTTCCGGCTTAGTTCTCGTTCAGCCGAATGTAAGCAATGGGATTCTGCTTGTAATTGTTTCATTAGCTATTTTATATGTAGGAGGGGCAAAGCTTACACATATTTTAGGTTCTGCTTTAGCATGTTTTATTGCAGGAGGGATAGTAGCAATGCTGTTTGCCCACTCAAGAAGCAGGATACTTACATTTATTCACAGTGCACAGCACGGCGGCGAGCCGAACATTCAGGTGAAACAAGCACTTCTCGGATTGGGAAGCGGGCATATTTTCGGTGTTGGGATGGGACAAAGCCAGCAAAGCAATTTATTCTTACCTGAAGCTTACGGAGATTTTATATTCGCAATATTAGGCGAAGAGCTGGGCTTTATGGGCTCGGTGATAGTAATGATTTTCTATATTGTACTCTTCCTGGCTGGAATTTTAGTCGCGAAGAAAGCTAAGGATAAATTTGGGCAGCTGCTCGCATTTGGTATTACATTTTCTATTACAATTTATGCTTTTGTAAATATTGCGGTTGCCAGCGGAGTTTTACCAACTACCGGCTTGCCTCTTCCTTTCATTAGTTATGGCGGAACTTCGTTAATATTCCTCTGCATATCAGTCGGGATTTTAATAAATATTGCTTTGTCTAACTCTATGAAAGCAGCAGCTGATCCCCAAATTGTCGATGAGGCAGTAAAAGAATGAGCAAGGCTAGAACCAGGTATAGATTTTTATTTGCTGGAGGAGGAACGGGCGGACATTTGTTCCCGGCAATAGCTGTTGCTGAAGAAATAAAACGAATGGTGCCTGAATCAGAAATTTTATTTATCGGGACTAAATCAAGAATTGAAGGTAAAGTTGTTCCGCAGTTAGGTTATAAATTTAAGCCGATTTGGATAAAAGGTTTTTCAAGAAGAATCAGTATTGAAAATTTATTGTTCCCTATTAAGGTTGTTGTATCAATTGTTCAATCGATCATTATTAATATAAGGTTTAAGCCTAAGGTAGCGATCGGTTCCGGCGGTTATGTATCGGGGCCTGCCATTTTCGGATCTTCCTTTGCAGGCGCTAAGATTATATTATTGGAACAGAACAGTTATCCAGGTATTACAACGAGATTATTGGAGAAGTATGCAAAGGAAATCCATATAAGCTTCAGCGATTCTAAGAAATATTTTAAGAATGCGGATAAGTTATTATTAACAGGAAATCCTGTGAGAACTAATCTTTCTATCTCTAATAAAGGAGATGCGTTAAAAGAATTTGGATTTTCGGCATATAATAAAACTCTGCTTATTCTCGGCGGAAGCCTGGGAGCCGGCTCAATCAATAATGCAGTTGCTGGTCTCATAGAAAAGTTTGAAGAGAATAAAATACAGGTAATATGGCAAACAGGCAAATATTACTTTGATAAGTACAAAAATATTTCTTCAAAATTTGTCAAGGTATTCCCGTTTATAGAGAAGATGAATTTTGCATATTCAGCTTGCGACTTAATGTTAGCAAGGGCGGGTGCAACAACTATTGCAGAGCTTTTAGTCCTCGGAATTCCGTCAGTACTTGTACCTTCTCCGAATGTTGCAGAAAACCACCAGTATTTTAATGCAAAGTCGCTTTCGGAAAACGGAGCTGCTATTTTGATTGAGGATAAAAAATTAAAGATTGAATTGGCTGATGTAATATTTTCATTATGTTCTGATGGAAATAAATTAGCCGGGTTAAAAAAAAACGCTTTATCACTTGCGAGGCCGGATGCCGCAAGAGCTATTGCTGAGAATGCTATAAAATTAGCCGAACAAAATGTACGAAGCTAAAGAAGATACAAATAAAGTTTTTAAGTACAATATGTCGTTCTATTATCAATCGACGATAATATACTTTGTTGTGTTCATTTTGTATGTAATTATTAGAGGCGAGTTTGTGGAAGACTCTTTTAAGCTGATAACTAAAGACCCGATAATTTATTTTTTTGCTATAATTGTCGGAGTTTCGCTTATAAGCCTTCTATATAATTTGTATTTAAATAAACATCTTGAGATCGGTGATGAAAAAATATCATTCGTCAATAGGTTTGCTGCTAAAACGTTTTTTGTAAGTAATATTGCAGAGATAAAAATTTCGGATCCTGAAAGGCGTATAAGGAATCATGCATTTAGGCTCATAAGAATTAAATTGAAGCACAGAAGACGACAGGTTATAATTAGGCCGTATGATTATGAAAACGAAGAAGAGTTAATCGGCAAATTTCAAGAAATGAAGAACAGATTGGAAGTTATTTGAATGTTTAAGAATATTAAGAAAGTGCATTTTGTCGGTATCGGCGGCATTGGTATGAGCGGGATTGCTGAAATCTTATTGACGCAGGGATTCGAAATTACCGGTTCAGACAGGGCTTTAAGTGAAATAACAAACCGGTTAAGCAGTCTTGGTATAAAAATATACGAAGGGCACTCAGCAAATAATTTAAATGATGCTGATGTGCTGGTATATTCTTCCGCTGTAACAACCGATAATCCTGAGATTCAGGCTGCAATTGAAAAGAAGATCCCAATTATCAAGCGCTCTGAAATGCTTGCTGAATGTATGAGAATGAAATACGGTATCGGCATTGCAGGAACTCATGGAAAAACTACTACGACTTCGATGGTAGGTTTAACTTTAACAGAAGGCGGAATAGACCCGACAATTATAGTCGGAGGAAAATTGAGCGGACTCGGCGGGACAAATGCAAGGCTTGGTGAAGGCGAGTTTATTGTTGTTGAAGCAGATGAATTCGACAGGACATTTTTAAAACTTACGCCGACTATAGCCGCTATAACGACTTTAGAGAGTGAGCATCTTGATACTTATAAAGACCTCGATGACATTAAATCGGCATTCATAGAGTTTGCGAACAAAGTCCCTTTTTACGGTTTCGTAGTCCTTTGTTTAGATGAGCCTGCCCTGCAGGATATTATCCCACATATTAATAAGAAGATTTTTACATACGGCTTGACTGCACAAGCGGATATTAGGGCAATCGATATAACTCATAATGAATTTTCGAGCTCATTCACGGTAAAATATAAAGGCGAAGAACTTGGCAAGTTGAACTTGAAGATACCAGGAGTTCATAATGTAAAAAATTCTTTAGTCGCAATATGCATCGCTAAAGAGCTGGGGATTGACTTCAGTGTTATTAAGAAAGCACTGGAATCTTTCACAGGAGTATATAGAAGATTTGAAATAAAGTATAATAAAGAAATATTAGTGATTGATGATTATGCCCATCATCCTACCGAAACAAGTGCAACACTTGCAGGCATTAGGAGCGGATGGGATAGAAGATTAGTGGCTGTCTTTCAGCCACACCTGTATTCAAGGACCAGAGACTTTTACCAGGAATTCGGAAGGTCATTCCTAAATACCGATGTATTTATCTGCACGGATGTTTACCCTGCAAGAGAATTGCCAATCCAGGGTGTCTCAGGCGAATTGATAGCAGAAGCTTCAAGAAAGTTTGGACATAAGAATGTTATATATATAAAAGACAAGAATAAGATTCCGGAGAAACTGCTGGAAATAAAAAAGAATGGTGATATAATAATTACGATGGGTGCCGGTGATATTTGGAAATTTGGCGAAAAGTTTGTCGATTTAATTAAAGCATAAAAGAAATGAAAGAAAGATTAGGAAAGTTATTAGGAACATTACTTTTCATTGTATTAATTTCATGCTTGTTTTATCTGATTTTTTTCTCGAACATAAAGACAAACAAAGGAGGAATAAAGATGGTTGAATTGACCGGTAATAATCTCCTTTCGGCAAATGAATATCTTACTTTTGCCATGCTTGGAGATAAATCAAAGTATACAGGATTAACTCTCCCTGATATTAAAAAAAGGTTCGAAAATCATCCTTATATTTCTAAAGTGGATGTTGAAGATGAAGGAAATAACAGAGTAAAAGTTTACTTAAAAGAGAAGAACATCGAAGCGGTACTGCTTGATGGAGGAGAGCCTCATTTTATATCGGATAATTTTGAGATTCTTCCGATTTTATCAACCGCAAAGTTTACCGATTTGCCAATAATCAGTAATTCCGGAAATCAGAATAAAATAAAATCGCTTTCATATTTAAAAACCGGCAATTTGATAGAAGCATTTAAGATTATTGAAGCTTCCAAGTTAACAAACGAAAACATGTTTAAGAAATTATCGGAAATAAATCTAAGGAACGGAGGAGATATTATTTTATCTTTCTCATGTTTGAAACCGCCTGTTCTATTCGGGCACGGAGGAGCTGCAAAGAAAATGATCTATCTTGACTTAATGTGGAATTCATCGGAAGAAGGAAATAATCTGATAGACAGCAGCGAGTATATTGACTTAAGATTTGCCGATGAGATTTTTGTTGGGCCTTCGATCTCGGAATTAAATTCTCCGGCGGAATCCCCAAAAAATGGATTAAGTGAATGAAGAAAAACATTATTGCAGGATTAGATTTAGGAACTACCAAAATTTGTGCGGTCATCGCCGAGAAAACCGATGAGAGCAACAAAATCAATATACTTGGATTTGGTGTCGCTCCTTCTGAAGGATTGCATAAAGGCCTGGTAGCAAATATAGGCAAAACTGCAGAAGGAATTAGACAGGCTGTCTCTATTGCATCGAACAGAGCTGGAATTGAAGTAAGCCTTGTTAATGTCGGTGTAGCAGGAGAGCATATTACAAGCATCCGCCATAGAAATTATGTTACCATCAGCGGAGAGGACAGAGAAATTACAAAAGCCGACTTAGACAGATTGGAAGCAGATGTAAGGACAATTAGGATTCCGTCAGACAGACAAATACTTCATATCATACCTGAAGAATTTTCTATTGACCATCAGGGCGGTATTGAAAATCCTATAGGAATGTCGGGATCAAGGCTTGAAGCATCCAATCATATAGTGCTGGCTTCAATCCCTGCAATCCAAAATATTAAGAAGTCGGTTGAGAGGGCAGGGCTGCAAGTTCAGGATTATATCCTTCAGCCAATTGCTTCAAGCTCGTCTGTTCTTGAAGACAGCGAAAAAGATCTGGGGGTTGCTCTAATCGATATCGGAGGCGGTACTACAGATATTGCCATCTTTCATAAAAAAGCTATTAAGCATACAAGAGTTATCGGAGTAGCAGGCAACCAGGTAACTAATGACATCCGTGAATCGCTCGGCGTAATTACTGAGGAAGCAGAAAATCTTAAGAAGGAATACGGATTTGCATCCGAGTCTGCAATTATAAAAGATGAAGATATTCTCATCCGAGGCGTCGGTGCAAGAGGCAATGCGAAAATTCCGATTAGCCTTCTTACTCAAATCATTAGTTTAAGGATGAGAGAATTATTCACCCTGATTGATAATGAAATAAGAAGTGCCGGATTCAAAAATAAAATAAAAGCAGGCATAGTTCTAACCGGCGGCGGATCATTGTTAAAGGGATGCACTGAACTAGCAGAAGAAGTATTCGGGCTTCCTGCAAGGATAGGAGTTCCGCAGGAATTAGGAACCGGATTATCCAATGAAATTGAAAGCCCGGAATTTGCCACAGTGGCTGGCTTAATAAGAGGTATACCGGGCGGCAAGTCAAGTGAATATCAAGTTTTAATAAAACCCAAAAAAGAGCACGGTAAAAATAAATTTTCCGGGCTGGTGAAAAGGGTTCAACAATTTTTCGATGAATTATAAAAATTCAATACAAGGAGGTACACAATGGCGCGATTTGCAACACTTGATAAAGGCAGACCAATGTCAGCAATCCTAAAAGTCGTTGGTGTAGGCGGCGGCGGCTGTAATGCAATCGAAAGCATGATTAAAAGAGGATTGATTGGTGTTGAGTATGTAGCTGTTAATACAGATGCACAAGTCTTAAACAGCAGCAGTGCAACACATAAGATTCAGGTTGGTACAAATATAACCCGCGGCCTAGGCGCAGGTGCTGACCCTAATGTAGGCAAGAAATCACTTGAAGAAGATAGAGAGAAGCTTGCTGAGGTACTCTCCGGCAGTGATATGGTCTTTGTAACAGCCGGAATGGGCGGAGGTACCGGTACCGGCGGCGCCCCAGTTGTTGCCTCTATAGCAAAGAGTATCGGCTCTCTTGTTGTCGGCATTGTTACTAAACCTTTCAGATGGGAAGGAAAGAAACGCATGCTGAATGCAGAGCAGGGGATCCAGGAACTAAAGCAGCATGTCGACAGTTTGATTATTATTCCAAACGAGCGGTTATTAAGTATTCTTGATAAGAGCATTAATGCTTTCGCAGCATTTGATAAACCGAACGAAGTTCTGTACGAAGCAACCAGAGGTATTGCCGACATAATAACAATCGAAGGGCTGATAAATGTTGACTTCGCTGATGTCCGTGCCGTAATGAACCAGAGCGGAGAGGCCTTAATGGGTTGCGGAATTGCAAGCGGCGAAAACCGTGCAATCGAAGCTGCTCAGAAAGCTATATCAAGTCCGCTCCTCGAAGGGATTAACATTAAAGGCGCAAAGAGCGTTCTGTTAAATGTTACCGGCTCAAGCAACCTTACTATGCAGGAAATTAACGAAGGCAACAATGTTATCTTTGAAGCTGCAGGCGAGGAATCGAATGTTATTTTCGGCTGCGTAAGAAAAGAAGAGATGAATGATTATGTCTCTTACACCGTAATTGCTACAGGCTTCGAGAGCTCCCAGCAGAGCTTTGCTGCTAAAGCAAAAGCAAAAAAGCCTGCCGATACGTTTAGAGGCGGATTCAATTTTCTTGAGAATGCCGATCCGAATTCCGAGGACCTTGATGTTCCCACAATTTTACGAGTGAAAAGCCCGAAATCTACTTTAGAAGATAAACCTGAAGATAAGGAAATTCCCCAGAGCGGATTTAACTTTAATCAAAAGGATGCTTTTCCTGATGCTTCCAGGTATAACTGGGCAAAGGAAAAATCCAATAATATTAACGGGCAGAATAATGACGATGATGAGGACAGTTCATCTTTCCTTAGAATGATAATGGATTGAGTTAAGTGCTCTTTGGGAATTTTGTCTAAGTAAAATCTTTTTATCGAAGAGAGTTTTCAAAGCGCTGTCTGTATACGAAGCTTTTAGGCTACCCGTCATATTGCCGCGATTCAATATAAATGTTATCGCAGTCGTCCATTGTTACGATAATTCTGTTCGGGCGACAGCATATATTACATTCTTCGATAAAATCCTGTTTCCCTTCAACAGTCAGATCAATCCAGACTGAATTAGGCTCTCCGCAGTACTGACATGCCCAGGTAATGTCTTCATCGGTTGTGTGCATCTTTTCCATATTTCATGTTCCTTCCATTTGAACTTTGTAGAAATTTAGCATACAGAAGAGTAAAATGGAATTCATTCCTTTTTATCTTCCTTTTTAAATATATTTTGCTTAAATATATGGGATAAAAAATTATTGTATTTTTTAACCCGCCTCCCAGTTTCGCTCTTGCTTTTAATCGGGGAAAGTTATAAATATAGTGTGCAAATGTTCACTATCTATATTATGAATTTAGAGCCAAATCAAAACATTTTAGATCGGACTTTTTTTAGGAAGGCATCGGAAGATATTCTAGCTTATCAGGTTCCGGAGCAGTGGCTATCGGGTGTAAGCATTCATACGCTATACCGCTCTATCCCGAGAAATACGCATGATGTTGATTTCGATATCTTCGACTTCGATATGCTCTTTAATGATAGGGCAACGATAAACTTGATAAGAACCGGGAATACAGTCGGGTGCTTCTATATCGAATCTCCTGGAATGCGTTCATTGCTGCGGCGCCTGGATGTCCAAACTTTCGAGATGCTGACAGCAGCCAGCTCGGTTATACGTCCCGGTGTTGCAGAAAGCGGAATGATGCAGGAATTTATTGCGCGCCACAGAGATCCTTCACGACGGAAATACCTGATCCCCGAAATGAAAGAGCACCTCGGCGAAACTTACGGCGTTATGATATATCAGGAAGACGTTATAAAAGTTGCGCACAAAATTGCCGGGCTTACACTTGAGGAAGCAGACCTGATGCGGCGCGCAATGAGCGGAAAGATGCGCTCTCATAAAGCTATGGAACATATTACTCATAGATTTTTCGAATCGTGCAGGAAAAAAGGCATGAAGGATGAGCACGCAAAAGAATTATGGAGGCAGATAGAATCTTTTGCCGGGTATTCTTTCTGTAAAGCTCACAGCGCGTCGTTTGCTCTGCTGTCATACCAGGTCGCTTATCTCAAGGCGCATTATCCCGCTGAGTTTATGGCGAGCGTTTTGAGCAACGGCGGGGGCTTCTATTCTGCCGCTGTCTATATTCAAGAATCGAAAAGAATGGGGCTGAAAATTCTGCTTCCGTGTATAAACCAGAGTGAGTATGAATACGCCGGCGACGGGAGAACAATCCGCATCGGTCTGATGGCAGTAAAAAATCTTTCGCGGAATTCCATCGATACAATAATTAATGAGCGGAAAGAAAACGGCTTCTTTGCCTCGCTGCCGGATTTCCTTATCCGCACCGGCCTGGGTTATGAAGAAACCTCGCTTCTTATAAAGTGCGGTGCTATGGGATGTTTTAAGCAGACCCGGCCCGAGCTCCTCAGGCTGTTAGATATATATATTAACCGCCGCAAAATCCTCGACCAAAGTTATAATGACTTATTTATGAATGAAACTTTTAAGCTTGAGCAGGAAGTTAAGACAGATATCAACTACAGCATTGAAGAAATCTGCCTGAGCGAATATGAGAGCTTTGATTATATGGTAACGCGCCACCCGCTTTATTTTTATAAAGATGCCGCAGATAACCCTGCTGTTGTGCATGCCAAAGACATGAATAGATTTTCCGGCAGAAAGGCCAAGATGGTCGGCTGGTATATGACCTCAAAGCGGATACGAACCAAGAGCGGCGAAATAATGAAGTTTCTCTCGCTCGAAGATTTAACCGGAACTTTCGAAGCGGTAATTTTCCCCAGGGCATATTCTAAATTTGCAGAGCAGACACTTTCAATGGGGCCGTATTTAGTTGAAGGCATAATCGATACGGCAGACAGCCACAATCTTGTTGTTGTGAATCTGCAGGTCCTCTCGGCAGCATCTATAAAATCCGGCCTTCAAAAAGATAGTGTTGAGAATAAGTACTACGGTGATGTAGAAAAGATAACCGAGGAAGAATTTATGATTGTTAATTCGCTCGGGCAAGAAAAGCTGCGCCAAGCCTACGCCGGCTGAATTTGAGATAAAAATATATTACTACATGCGTCAGATAACAAACTTAAAACAGTAGAATACAAATTTATCTGCCGAAGTTTTAGCGTAGGCAGACAAATAAATTATTTCATGTTTACGAACTGGGTGGGGAAGCTTAAGTCTGCATCTTTGACTAATTTTATTACAGCTTGAAGGTCATCAATTTTAGTGGCCTGAATCCGAATCTGTTCGTCCTGAATTTGAGCGGTTACTTTAAGCTTAGAATCTTTGATCATCTTGGTAATGATCTTAGCATTATCTTTAGATATCCCGCTTTGAAGATCAATTTTGACTCTTAATCTTCCGCCTGAGGCCTGCTCCGGCTCATTTATCTTAAGCGCTTTAACTGAAATACCACGCCGAATAAATTTTGTCTGAAGAATATCGATGCTTGCACGGACAGAGTAGTCGTCTTTTGAATTTATAGAAATGAATTTATCTTTTTTATTCAGCTCGATTTCAGTATTTGCGTCCTTAAGATCATAACGCTGGTGAATTTCTTTAACAGCTTGATTGACCGCATTATCAGCTTCCTGAAA
>Ga0075269_10000039_pt1 | contig 22936 bp, 20 predicted proteins | sample SF_Rice_5C_0N_10_FD_69773 | JGI IMG/M metagenome (GOLD analysis project Ga0075269, IMG submission 69773) | Rice paddy soil microbial communities from Twitchell Island, California, USA - SF_Rice_5C_0N_105 | ecosystem: Environmental > Terrestrial > Soil > Paddy field/soil | place: USA: Twitchell... | reverse complement strand
AAAGTTCAGCAGGAATTACTTGAAAACACCAGATGAAATTGGGAAAATATATTTAGGAAATACTCTTAAGATTTATTTTAACAAAAATGATTTAGCAGAACTTTCACAATTACTTTACCCTTCCGAAGAAAGACCAGTAAAGCAGCATCCTATCTCTTCTATAATAAAAGATCAAATAGAGTTTGATTTTAACCATCTTTTGAAAGATCAGACCCAAATTGATCTTCTTATTACTTATGCAGATTTAAAACTTGAAAGATATAAATTCATTGAATTCCTTTTAAGCTTGGGTAGTTTTACAATAATCTCAGGTGAAAATAATTATGCTATTTATATCCATAAAATGGTTATTGATGAGACCAAAGATGAAAAAGAGTTTATAAATTTAACTGCTTCGGCAGAATTATCTTTGGGTGAAATATTCAGCAGGCAGGCTGAATGGCAAGAAAGCTTTAAGCACATTAAATCTGCCTATAATATTTTTAATAAGATAAATGACCTTAAAGGTTGTGCTAATTGTGAAAACTTAATGGGAACTATTTACGGCGATCTAGGCAATCTTAAAAAGGCACAAGCTCATTTTGAAAAAAGCCTTGGAATTCTGCGCAGTCTTAAAGATAGTTCCTTAACCGGCAAAATAGAGGATAACCTGGGTATTATTTATAATATCCGCGGTGATTTGGAAATGGCGCTTTCATATTATCGCCGTGCTTTATTAAACTTTGAAAAAATTAAAGACTTAAAAAGAATTGCCGAGGTAAGGCATAACCTTGGTATGCTATATACAAAGAAAAACCAATATAAAAATGCGGCACAAGAATTTGATCAATGCATTTCTATTTCTATGCAGACCGGATACATGCCTTCAATCGGTTTAGCTTATTTAAGTAAAGCATTTATATATTCAAATCAAAATGACTTCTATCTTGCAAATGCATTCGCAGATAAAGCTCTAGAAATCTGCAGCAATACGAATGACAAACTATCAATTGCTGATATTTATAAAACCAAGGGAATTATTCAAAGGAAATTGGGGAAATATCAGATTGCAGAAAATTTACTGCTCACAAGCTTAAGATTGAATAAAGAGCTCCATAATGAGCTTAATCAAGCTGAAACTTCAATGGAACTTGGCACGCTTTACCATGAAATGAACAAATATGATGATAGCAAATTATATTATAAAACAGCACTGAAATATTACAAGAAGATAAAAGCTAATATAGAAATTTCTTCAATTGAACAATCACTCCAAAGCTTCTCCTAATCCGAGATTAAAGCCTAATTTTAATACCTTATTCTTACCCTCATTACTTATTCTTTAGTCCTATAAGCTCTATATATCCTTTTGCCAGCAAATTATGGTTTTGTTTTTATAATGAAATTTAACTAATTATCGATTGGTAAAATTATTAATAATTATGTTCAGAACACTTTTTACAACTCTTAGGGCGAAAATCTTAGCGGGATACATTGTAGTTATCCTGATAATGATTTGCGTTATGATCTGGAGCCTATATAATTTTAATAGACTAAATGAATCTTTTCGCGCTATTATTGTTCAGAACTATTCGAGTATTGTAGCAACAGATAATATGGTTCGTTCACTTGATAACCAGATAAACGCCATATTTATAATGTTTAATGGGCAGGATCGTGAGAAGGGCCATAATAATTTCGAGAGTGCAAAACAAGATTTCTTTTACTGGTTTGAAAGAGCAAGAGTAGCTGCTTCAACTGCACAGGAAATTTCAATCTTGGATAGTTTAAATGATCAGTATAGGCTCTTTGTAACTGAAATAAATTACCTTATTTCATATCCTATGAATTATCCCAGCAAAATAGAGAATCAAGATACTTATACGAGGTCTATAAATTTAGCTAATAATATTAAATCAAAATTATACCAGCTATTTGAAACAAACCACAATTTTATTCAGCGAGCTGAAGACAGCGTCCAATCCATAACTAGAATTGCAGCATTTACGATGCTGTTTCTTGCAATATTAGGGACAGTGCTTAGTTTAATATTCAGTACAAAATTCTCAGAATTTATTGTTAAACCCGTGAAAGATCTTACTCGTTCAATAAAACATATTTCTGCCGGAAATTTTGATCAAGTAATTCAAACAGGCGATTCGGATGAGATAGGAATCCTGGCAGATGAATTCAACAGCATGGTCGGAAGATTAAAACGCTATGAAAAATTGAATATTAATAAAATACTATATGAAAAAAGAAAATCTGATATAATAATAGAAAGCATAAACGATCCCGTTTTGATGGTCAATAGTGAAATGCGTGTCTTGCTAGCAAATAAGGCATTCACCACTGAGTTCGGTAAAACTCCCACTGAACATACTTCATTAACTGCTCTTATTAGAGATGAAAAAATTTGTGACAACGTTAGGACTTTTATTGGCGGCAACTCCCCTCACCATCATGAAGATGTATTCCAAACAATCGATACTACGGGAAATATCAGATATTTTAAACTAAGGTACTCTCTCATTAACTTGCCGGAGATTGATCTACGTGAAGAATCGCAATCGGGCAATGCTGCTTTGATAGTTTTTAGCGATATTACAAAATATGAAGAGCTTGACAGGTTAAAGTCAGAGTTCGTAGCCAAAGTATCACACGAATTAAAAACCCCTCTGACTTCAATGGGGATGGCAGTCGGTATATTAGGCGATGGAGTAGTAGGCGAATTATCGGAAAAGCAGAAAGAATTGATTTTCTCGATGAAATCTGATTATGACCGGCTTAATAAATTAGTTAAAGAAATACTCGAGCTTTCGCGTATTGAATCGGGCGGCATCAAACTAGAGTATAAACCGGTAAGAGTTAGTTCTCTTCTTAAAGAATGCATAAATTCCTATGCTCTTCAGTGTAAGGAAAAGAATATTAGGCTTTCATATAAGGGCAATGGTGATTTACCTTTAATATCAGCCGATTACGATTATCTGTTAAGGGCAATAGGAAACTTTATTGGGAACTCAATCAAGTTTACGGACAAAGGCGGTGAAATAAGTGTCTCTGCAGAGGCTAAGAAAGAAGATATTATGATATCTATATCAGACTCCGGCAAGGGTATTAGCCCGGAATACCTTGATAAAATATTCGATAAGTTTGTCCAGGTAAGCGGCAGTAAACCCGGCAGCGTCGGTTTAGGATTAACTATTGCAAAGGAGATAATCGAATTGCATAAAGGTTCTATCAATGTATGGAGCAAACCCGGGCAAGGCAGTAAATTTGAAATAACAATTCCAATACAGCAAAATGTATAAAGGACGAATACTTGTAATTGATGATGAAGTTAATATCCTGAAGATGATCGAACTATCTTTAGGTTCACAAAATTTTTTACCTGAAGTCTTCAGCCATCCGGTTGAAGCTCTTAAAAGAGCACAGGAAATATATTTTGATATAGCATTTATTGACCTTAAAATGGAACCCATTGACGGCCTTCAAACTTTATCCGAGCTTAAAAAGATTTCCCCTGATACCACTTCCGTTTTGATGACGGCACATGGTACAATCGAAACTGCCGTAGAAGCTATAAAAGGAGGGGCATATGATTATATTACTAAACCATTTACTCATAAAGAATTTATTCACCTTGCAGAAAGAGTTTTTGAGCATCATATCCTTCTTAAAGAATTGAAAGGGTTAAGAGCTGAGGTTGAGGATAACAATGGTAACGGAGAAATAATCTCAAACAATTTCCAGATGCGTGAGATCCTTAAATTATGCAAAGATATTGCCGACAGCGACATCCCTGTTCTAATTGAGGGAGAAAGCGGAACAGGCAAAGAAATTCTTGCCAGGTTTATTCATTTAAACAGTAAAAGGAAATCTAATCCCTTTGTACCTGTGAACTGTGCCGCTATCCCTGAAAGTTTGTTCGAAAGTGAAATATTCGGCCATATGAAAGGGTCATTTACCGGCGCAGTGAAGGATCGAATTGGTAGATTTGAGATGGGAGATCAAGGCACAGTCTTTCTTGACGAAGTCGGAGAAATTGCAAAACCAATGCAGGTAAAACTACTCCGATTTCTTCAGGGTATGGAATTTGAAAGAGTTGGCGAGAGCATTACTAGAAAAATAAATGTACGGATCATCAGCGCCACTAATAGAAATATTGATGAAGACATTAAATCCGGTGACCTTAGAGAAGATTTTTATTACAGACTTAGCGGAGTTAGGATTAAACTGCCGCCTTTACGCGATAGAAAGGAAGATATTCCCTATTTGTCAGAATATTTTATAAACAAATATTCTCCCGGAAGCGAGATTACACTTTCCCCTGAATCTTTGAGACTTCTTAACGAATATTCATGGCCCGGCAACATTAGAGAATTAGAAAACATTATTAATAGAGCAATCGTTCTTGCTAAAGATAAAATTATAAAACCGGAGTATTTTTCACCGGAAATTTATCAAGGCACCGAATTCCCGGCAAACAACTATTTACCCTCTCTTAATGAAGTCGAAAAAAATTACATTAAAGAAATATTAAAAACTCACCCTATTCCGAAAGATGCTGCCCAAATACTCGGGATATCTATTACAACTCTTTGGCGCAAAAGAAAAGAGCTCAAAATTTAAAAGAATAGTTCTTTCTATTTCAAATCGAAATGTATTGATTCAATAAGATTTCATTTTGAAATCCCATAACTTAATTAAAATAAACGACTTAGTAATTTGGATTTCATTTTGAAATCAACACTAGAACTAGCATATGAAATCAGGCAAAGAAGCATTATTTTTCATAAAAAAAGGGGATATTTATACAATTTTCCCAAATATAATCTTCAAAACCACGGCATATTGTTTGCATCAATTTAGAAGTAATCAATATTAAATTACATATTAATTGTTTTTATTTAATTTAAAAGATGGAGATATACAACCCATGAAACAATCTGTGTTCATTACTATCCTTACGGTAGTAGCATTTTTAATAGCTTTAGCTATTTATACACAAGTGTTCGGAAACCCGGCAAACTTTGCTGACGGTGTCGGACGTGAACAGCCATTAGCAGGAAATTTATTAGGTACTATTTATACCGGCGGCCCTCTTGTTGTATTGCTAATCATGCTTTCAATTATGGACGTAGCAATTATTTTCGAGAGAATTCTTTCTCTTAAAAAAGCCGGCGGTAAAAGAGCCGTTGCTTCTTTTTTCAAAGATGTTATTGTTGCATTAGACAACAGCGATTATGATGGTGCTATTGAACTTTGCGATAAGCAGAGAGGTTCAGTCGCTAACGTTATTAAAGCATCCTTAAGCCGTTACAAAGAATTACAGGAAAAAAGCAGAGCTGTTGAAGCCGAAAAACAACTCACTGAGGTTCAAAGGGCTGTTGAAGAAGCATTAATGCTTGAAACTCCTCTTCTTGAGAAAAATTTAATTGTTCTTTCAACTATTGCTTCTATCGCAACAATGGTTGGATTGCTAGGTACGGTTGTCGGTATGATCAGAGCTTTCTCAGCTATGGCTAGAGCCGGTGCTCCTGATGCTATTCAGCTGGCTATCGGAATTTCTGAAGCTCTTATCAATACAGCTGGTGGATTAATTACCGCTATTATGGGTATCGTTGCTTACAATTTCTTCGTTAATAAAGTTGATGCTTTTACCTACTCTGTTGATGAAGCTAGTTATAACGTAATTCAAATCCTTAAATCGAAATAATGAGGCTTAGAAATGCCAAGAATTAAAAAGAGAAGACTAAATGTCAGATTAGACATGACTCCTATGGTGGACGTAGCTTTCTTGCTTCTCACATTTTTCATGTTGACCACGCAATTCAGCCCACCGGAAGAGGTTAAGATTGAAGTACCTTCTTCTCATTCTGATTTTAAGCTTCCCAGTTCTGATATAATGACTCTTTATATCAACAAAGCTGGCAATATCTATATGGGTGTCGATCAGCCGGCTTTAATGGCTCGCCTGTTCGGTCAGGAAGCAAGATTGAAAAAAGAAATTCAGGTTAATTTGACTAATTTACCTGATCTCTTAATTCAAGCTCGTATTGCTAACCCTAGGCTTAGAACCGTTGTCAAAGGCGATGTGGATGCTGATTACGGAGCTATAGAAGATGTCATGAATATACTTCAAAAAACTATGATAACTAAATTCGCTATGATCACTAATACGATTATAGATAAAAATAAATAATAGAGAGAGGAATTAAACAATGGCTGGAGTAGATCTCGGCGGCGATAGCGGAGGAAGAGGTAAGCATAAAAAGAAACATTCGAAGCGAAGAATGGGTGTTAGACTTGATATGACGCCTATGGTGGACGTTGCTTTCTTGCTTCTTACTTTCTTCATGCTAACGACCGTAATGAGAAAACAACAGACTATGGAAATCAACTTGCCTCCAAACAATGTAACTAAAGTTGATATCGCACAGTCAAATTTAATGACGGTGTATGTTGACCAGAACGATAAAATATTTTACGCTGAAGGTACCGAAAAAACCCCTCACACAATAGACATGACAGGCTTGGAAAGCTTTTTCAAACAAAAAGGTTCTCAAAACAATAAGCTCGTTATTCTGTTGAAGTTTGATAGGAAATCGAAATACCATATGATGGTAGATGTTATCGACAAGCTCAACCTTGCAGATTTAAATCGTTTCTCAATTGCACCTTTAACCGATACAGATAAGACATTCTTATCTAAAGCAACATCTTGAAAGGAGGTTTAAGATGAGCGATAACACAATTGCAGCAAATCAACCAACTGAATATGGTGCCTTTGAACTAAAAAGGCTCTATCAGAAGTACTATGGCATTGGATTAACAATTGCCGTACTTATCCATTTATTCTTAGTCGGTGTTTATATATTCATTCAGGCTATCAACAAAGATGATGAAAATAATATCGCCACTGTTAGAATTCTTAAGTACAGTGAATTGGGCCCCCCGCCTTCATTAGATCAAAACGTTGCTCAGCAGCTCGCTGTTCAAGCCCCAACTATCAAACCTAATGTAGGTATACCTACACCGGTCCCTGATGCTGAAGCTCCAAAAGAACAGACTATTGCTACTCAGCAGGAAATGAATAAAATCGCCGCTCCTATTGGTGAAGGATCCGGCGGAAATGTTAAAATTACTCAAGACTTGAAAGTAGAAGCCCCTAAGGATGAAACTCCAGGTATGAATGAATTCATACCTGTAGAAAAAATGCCTCAAGTGGTAGTTTCTGCAGTACCTATATATCCCGACCTTGCTAAAAGAGCTGGTGTTGAAGGTACTGTATATGTCAAGATCCTTGTTAGTAAAGAAGGTAAACCTTTAAAGGCTGTCGTTATAAAAAGCGACTCCGAAGTATTTAACCAGCCGGCAACTGAAGCAGCTATGAAGTTCGTATTCACTCCTGCTATTCAGCATAAAGCTCCGGTTATGGTTTGGGTTGTAGTACCATTTAAGTTCAAACTTAACCAGTAATTCTCTGTGTTACCTTTGAGCTAAATGAAAATCATGTTTCATTTACTGCCGCAATTGCTTTCTCAAGCATTGCGGCAGTAAAATTCACAAAGGAGGCGTGAGATGAAAAATGGAATTATTTCAATCGATACTTTATCCAATTTAGATATTCTTGACCTTAAGAAGTTTTATCCAAGAAATTTCGGCCTGGGTATGACTGTCGCTGTTTTACTCCACATTTTAATTATTGGCTTCTATTATTTCCTTCAATCTGTTCTACCGGCTGAAGTAAATAAAAGTGGTAAAGTTATTTACATAAATATGAATGGACAACCAACTATTAATATGAACACCAGGGAACAAATTAAAGTTTCTGCCCCTGCTGTCAAACCTAATTTTGGTGTATTTATTCCTGTTCCAGATGTGGATGTATCAAAGTCACTTGTTATTCCAACTCAAAAAGAGCTTAGTAATAGTAATCCTGCTCCAGTGCTTTCAGATAAAGACCATTTGGTTGTGGTTCCGCCTAATATTAAAATCACTACTTCTGCAAATGGAAAATTACCGTCACCTGAAATATTTGTCCCGTTTGATAAAGCACCGGAAGTTGTTTTATCCGCAGTTCCGGTTTATCCCGAGCTTGCGAAAAGATCGGAAATTGAAGGTAATGTTGTTGTTAAAATTCTTATAAGCAAAGATGGTAAGCCCTTAAAAGCAATTATTGTTAAATCCGATTCGAATATTTTTAATCAGCCTTCAATTGATGCCGCTATGAAGTTTATTTTTATACCTGCTATTCAGCATAAATCACCGGTAATGGTCTGGGTTGCTATTCCATTTAAATTCAGATTAAATAAGTAGGGATTCAATATGAATATTATGAAGTACTTCGCATTTGCTATTTCCATCCTATTTGTTTTCTTAGGTATAGCAATCCTTGCTGGCTACTTGATGAATCAAGGCCTGCCGACACAGTTTAGAATTATGGTTGGAATTGTTCTGGTCCTTTACGGAATTTTTAGGTTTTTTATGACTTACTTTAAGAAAAACCAGACAAAGGAAATTTAAAGTATATGTATAGATTTACTGCCATTCTAATCGCTTTTTTAATTATACTTGCCGGATGTCAGGAAAGTAACGTTACTCCAACTAAAGGCGATGTTGTCGTTGATGTAGACCAAGCAGTATTTCCAATTATTAAAAAAGAAAAAATAGTATTTGATTCCCTATATATACAAGCTAAAGTTCAATTGCACGAAGTTGATCCACTTACGGGGATACTTGACTTATTAAACGGTAGAGTGAAGATGTTCATTAGTACTCAGTACTTTAATGATAAAGAATCTCATTTTATTGACAGCACAAACTTAGATATTAAGAGATTTAAGTTTTGTTACAATGCTATTGCAGTAATTGGCTCTAATAAAAATACAACTGAGAACATCAGAGCTGATGAAATAAAAGATGCACTTTTAGGAAATAATAAAAGTTACAATTTTATTATCCCCGGCAATACTACAAGCACCTATCAATATCTTAAAGATGAATTGCTTGAGGGTAAGAATCCCATAAATGCCCAGATAGTAAACAGCGATTCTGAAGTTGTTAGTAAGGTTGAGAAATATAATGATATACTTGGTATTGTAAGCTTTAATCAAGTACAGGATTCTTCTCAAATCCATTTTGTTCAAGTAGGCCAAATTAAAAGCTCAAATAATGGTGTATCAAATAAAGGGTTAGACGTAAATTACTTTACTCCTCATCCTGGATTTGTTCTCAAAGGATATTACCCGTTAAAGCAGACTGTCTATATTTTCCTTCATGAATATGGATTAAGCCCTGCTTCCGGGTTTACGACTTTCTTAACAAGCTATGAAGGTCAAAAAATAGCTCTGGGTCAAAATATGGCTCCGGGAGCTGTTCCAGTTAAAATAAATGAATCTCAATAAACCGGATAAAATAAATGAAAGCTAAAATATCACTCGTTCTTATTGTTCTTTTTACTGGGCTTTGTTTAGCCCAAAGCAGCTATGATGCTGCTGCAGAAGCTATTAAAAAAGGCGACTTTAAAACTGCCTTAAACATTGCTAATCAGGTTCTTAAACAAGACTCAACCGACACTGCTGTTAAAATACTGGTTGATCTTACGACGCATGACACTTCTGATAAAGGAGCTTATGAAAGCCTTGGTGATGCTTATAATAAAATGAATGTGCCTGAACTAGCCCTAAGTAACTATCAACATGCTGAACAACTCGATTCCACCGACGTTAAGTTAAAATATAAAATCGGTGAGACTTTATATAAAGAGCAGAGCTATACAGATGCGGCTAATAAATTCTTGCAGGCTATCGCTATTGATTCAAACTACTCACCCGCTTATTTAATGGTGGGAGAAATACTTTATTATGCAAAGCAGTATTCTAATGCGGCTTACTATTTAAACAAATATCTGAAGTTTGATCCTAAGAATGAGAAAGCTATCTACTATACTGCTAATTCTTTCTTTTTAATGAACAGCTTCGATAATGCAGTACAAGTCTCTCAGGAAGGTTTACAAAATAATCCTAATAGTATGGAATTCAAGCGTATACTTGCTTTGTCTTTGGTCTTCGATAAGAAATTGGATTATGCCGCAAAATATCTTAACCAGATCCCTGATTCACTCATTACTGCAAGACAGTTCGCGCAAATCGGACTTGAATTTAATTATGGAAAGATGGACTCACTTTCAATAATTTATTTGAAAAAAGCTATCAATATAGATACATCATATATTTCAACTTTAGCCGAAACAGTAGCCAATATGTATTTCAGTGGAGGTAATTATGACTCTGCAATTGTTTATTATAATGAAAAATTATCTGTAGACACTAGCTCTGTCAGCGCCCATGTAAATAAGGCTTTATGTATGATTCAAATAAAAAATTACGACGGTGCTCGTATCTCTCTTTTGGATGCGGAACAAATAAAACCGGATTATATGCCCACTCTTCAATGGCTTGGTAAGGATTACCAGTATATGGATTCTACAGATGCTGCCTCTAATACTTATGATAAATTAATTGCTTTGGCATCTAAGGATCCCGATAAAAATAAAAACGTACTCGGAGATGCATACGGCTCTAAAGCCCTCATTTTGCTCATCAAGAAAAAATATGCTCCTTCTGTGGAACCATTGAAGCAAGCTTTGCAGTATGACCCAAACAATGCGCAATATCATTTATGGCTCGCTCAAGCTTATGCTTTAACTAACAGGAAAGAAGATGCAATCCGCGAATACAAGAAAACTTTGCAGCTAGATCCTAAAAATCCGGATGCTAAGAAAGGCTTAAAGATTCTTGGTGAGTAAAACAGGAATAAACGTATGAATAAAAATTTACACCTTCGGGAATATTTAACAATCCGTTGGATAAAATTTTTATTATGGACAGTTCTAATCATAGCTGGTATTATTATTATAGGGATAATAGCAAACTTTTTAACAGGGTTGGTGTTTCACTTTTAAATAATGGATGTTTAATAAATAAGAAATGATGAAGTCTATGCAAACTAGCCCATGGCACTCTGTAAATATTGGAGAAGATGTTCCGTCAATTGTTAATGCAATAATTGAAATCCCGAAAGGCTCTAAAGCCAAATATGAGTTGGATAAACCTAGCGGATTATTAAGATTGGATAGGGTTTTGTTTTCTGCTGTCCACTATCCTGCTAATTATGGTTTTATCCCTCAAACTTTCTGCGATGACGGTGATCCCCTGGATATACTTGTAATTTGTTCCATCGATGTTGTTCCGATGTGTATTGTTGAAGCAAAAGTTATAGGCGTCATGCGAATGCTTGACGAAGAAGAATACGATGATAAAATAATTGCTGTAGCCAAAAATGATATGTCTGTTAATTACATAAATAATATCGAAGAACTCCCGCCCCACACCGTTGTTGAATTAAGAAGATTCTTTGAGGATTATAAAAAACTTGAAAATAAGAAAGTAATCGTCGATGGTTTTATGGGTAAGGAACAAGCCTTTAAGATTATTGAAGACAGCATTGAATTGTACGCAAAAACCGAATTCGCTTATTAATTTATTCCAAACACCCGGCTCATTTAAGAGGCCGGGTGTTTTATATAAAATTTCCTAAATATCTACAATAATCTAGTTAAATTTAATTCTCCAATTATGCACGCTAATTTGAAATCAATTTCATAATTGATAAATGTTTAATTCATTTCCATTTGCCAACTTGTCACACGATTCCTAATTATAATTCCTTTTTATTAGCCGCTAAATTGCCTAAACAAACTAAATCAGTTTTACATTAAAAGTAGTCTGTCAGAATGTCAATTTGACCTACTTTCTATCTCATCATTACTATATAACTACTTATTAACTGAAGTTATGCTAAACTGTCATTCTGAGCGGAGCGAAGAATCTCAAGGTTACAGTTTTGAATAATTTTGAGATATTTCACTTCGTTCAATATGACAAAAACTATCATTTTCTTAACTTCAGATATTAAATTAATTAGCACAATTTATAAATATTTCATTTTTATAATATTCTTATTAAATTGACACCTTTCAAGGATGCAGCTTTTAATTTTGCAATACACTCCGGTTGATTTAATCTTACCTCCTCTCTATAATCCCATATACCATATTAGCTTACATAGGCAAATCATAAAAATAAATCTTCAAATTCCTGACTTAAGTCAAGGTAATGTTCTGTATTTTCAAATAATTTGAAGGAGATAATTAAAATATACTATTCTAGAAAGGATAATAAATGTCAGAATTAAATGTCAAAACACTCGACGTAAGGCCTATCCCTCCACGCGAGAAACATTCCACCATATTCACAACCTTCGATTCGCTCTCATCTGGTGAAGTGCTTCAGCTAGTTAATGACCATGATCCTAAGCCGCTGTATTATCAGTTCTCCGCAGAGCGGAATGGACAGTTTGAATGGGAATATCTTGAGCAAGGGCCCTCAGTCTGGAAAATAAATATTAAAAAAAACTAGTTCCGTCTTTAAGAGATGATCACAGCAGAATCAAAGATAAACAAGATGCTTAATGAATTTCCCGAGACATTAGATGTCCTTCTGAGAGCAAGTAGTAATTTTTCAAAATTAAAAAATAAGTTTTTAAGGAAAACACTTGCAGGCAGAGTTAATGTCTCTCAAGCAGCATCAATTGCAGGATTATCTCTTAATGACCTTTTAATTCAGTTAAATGAAGTTATTGGTAAAAAAGAAGATTTTATGAAATCAATTAATTCTTCAGCTCAAATTGCAGAACAGGTAAAAGCGGATAAACCTGAAATATTACATGACATATCTGTGGATAAAATTAAAGATTTGGACGTACGGCCCGTTATATCGGCAGGGAATGATCCACTGAAAAATATTATGGCATTCGTCAAATCTCTTAAACCTGACGAGGTAATGCACCTGATAAATTCCTTTGAACCAATTCCGCTTTATTCGGTTCTTCAGAAAAAAGGTTACAATCATTGGACAGAAAAAAATGACGGCATTTTTAATGTTTACTTCTATAAGACTAAAAATGTAAATAATAACGCTGATGCACCATCTTTGTCTCCTGCTATTTATCCGGATACTAATTTTGAAGATAAAAAAATAATAGAAATTGACGTACGGGAACTTGAACCCCCTGAGCCTATGTTAAGGGTCTTGGAAACTTTATCTGAAATGGATGATAATACCGTCCTTGTAGTCCTTCATCACCGGGATCCTTTAATGCTGTATGAAAAACTTGAGGAGCGCGGTTTTCAGGCAGCAACTCATAAGATACAAGAAAATTATTTTAGAATTATAATTACCAAAAAGAAATAATAATGACTGTAATAGGAGATACTTCAGGGTCACTAGCTTCAAAAATGTCACCCTCTTTCAAGATGGTGTCAAAATATTTTATCTCCTCTATAGCTTTTTTTCTTGCCCTCAATATTCTTCTAGTACTAAACTATGACAAGATACATGGCCATTATTTTCAGCCTCTATTGCTAGCCTTAGTTCACATAACTACACTCGGCTGGATTACGATGATAATATTCGGAGCAATGTTCCAGCTTGTCCCGGTAGTGCTCGAAGTAAAGCTATTTAGCGAGGCTCTCGGTGAAATACAATTCTGGATTTACCTTATTGGAGTTATTGGATTAGTGACAGCATTCTGGAGCTTCGACACCGGACTGTATATGACTATCTCCGCTATTCTTCTTGTTACCGCAATGCTCATTTTCATTTTTAACATCAGCGCTTCAATGATAAAAGTTAAAAAGTGGAATATAACCGGAGTATATTTAATAGCAGCATTATTTTACCTTCTCTCTACAGCAGCCGCAGGAATATTGATGGCAGTAAATTTAGGTTATCCATTTATACAGGGAGACCATCTTCAATACCTTAAACTACATGTCGACGTAGCGTTCATAGGCTGGGTGTTAATTGTCATCATGGGAGTATCTTATAAATTAATCCCAATGTTCTCTCTATCTCACGGGTATTCACAAAAGAGCTCTATCTGGGCATTTACCCTGATTAACATCGGCCTCCTAGGTATTACTACCGTTATGCATTATAATAACACTCCGTTCATATATTATGGTTTTGTAATTCTTATAGCTATAGGAATATTGTTTTTCCTTCATCAGATCTATTTAATATTAAAAAATCGATTAAGGAAAAAGTTCGATATAGGAATGAAGCATACAGTCATAGCATTCTCGTTCCTTTTTCTTGATACTCTATTAGGATTATATCTAGTAATTAAGAATTTTGAAGATCCGGCAATTGAATTGAACCTTATCTTGCTTTATGGATTTACAGCTCTTATTGGATTCATTTCAATCCTTACAGTTGGGCAGTTATATAAAATTCTCCCCTTTCTTGTCTGGTATCATAAATTCAGCAGTAAAGTAGGTAAAGAGCCAGTCCCATTACTTAGGGAAATGTTCAATGAACAATTGGCAAAGACTGAATTGTATCTTCTAGTAACAGGGTTTATCGGAAGTGCAGCAGGAATTACGCTTGATATAGAAATATTAAGACTTATTTCTTTTATAATTATGTTAATGGGTACAATAATTTTCATATACAATATGTATTCAATTTATAATGCAAAAGGGAAAACCGGGATGGCAGTTAGATCTCCCTCGGCAGATATAAATAAATTGAAAGACAGCAACGGGTTATTTAATAATTAGGATTAAATTATTTCCAAGTATGAGATTTTTTATATTTGCTTTAAGGATAAATAAATGTTTACTGAAGATCAAATAATGCAAGCATTACATTTTGTGATTGACCCCGAAATCGGTATTAATATTGTTGACCTGGGATTAGTATACAATTTGGTTATAAAGGGGGAATCCGTAATCGTAACAATGACCCTTACAACACCAGGCTGCCCAATGCATTCAAGTATGGCTGAAGGAGTCGAAAATGCAATTAAACATCTGGGTAGTAATTTGAAAGCAGACGTAAATTTAGTCTGGCAGCCGCCTTGGACACCTGATATGATGAGTGATTACGCAAAAGAACAACTTGGATACTAATATATGTTTAGCACTGTAAGGTATTTTATAAAAACAAGCATAATATTTCTTATAGTAGGAATACTAACCGGATTATATTTATCACTTGCAAAAAATTATTTTAGAACCGGCTATAACAGTGAGATAATTTCAGCTCATGCTCATATTATATTGGTTGGCTCCGTAATGATGATGATAATGGGAGTAGCGCTTTGGTTCTTTCCACGTGCCGACAAATCGGATAAGAAATATAATCCCGATTTAATTATGATAACTTATTGGATGATGGCCATTTCAACTTCATTCCGCTTTTTATCTCAGGTTTCTTATTCTATATTATTTGAAGACTGGCTGAATATATCAGTTACCATATTTTCTTTTTTTCAAGTTGCAGCCATCATTTTATTCTTTTATTCAATGTGGGGTAGAATACGCCCAATCGGCAGTAAGATAAGAGAAGAAAAAGGAGAAAAGTTTTAATTATAACAGAAAGATGTCATCCTAATTTCTTTCGAATGACATCTTTCATAAAATTTACTTACCATTACGGTACTATACTGCCATACTTTTACCGATAGATAGAAACAAGCAGTTCTTTCAACCCCCTATTGAATTCTTTTATTACTATTTATCTGAGAAATCTGCGTCTCACTTCATCAGAATCATTTTCTTCATAGAGACATACTCATCAGTTTTTAATTGATAGAAATAAATGCCGCTTGCAAGATGATAATTCAAAGTTGAAAATAGAATACTGTACCTTCCTGCTTTTTTTGTCTCTTTTACCAATTCAGTCACTTCTTTACCTAGCATGTCATAAACCTTAATTGACACATGACTAGCTTTTGGCAATGAATAATTTATTACTGTGGTCGGGTTAAAAGGATTGGGGTAGTTTTGTTCAAGACTAAAATCTTTTGGTACAGGATTTCTAATATCTTCAACACTTGTTGTCATTTCAAATTTTAATATTGAGCCGCTTCCTCCGACTGCCCAACCGGTGTTATTATCAACAAAATATTCACTCAAAAAACTGCCGCTTGAAGCTCCGTCAGGTACAGAAGTTATTTGAGTTGTCCAGTTCTCTCCTCCATCAGAAGTAACTAATACAGCAGGTTGGCCAAAATATGCACCCCCAGCTACTATACCATTGTTCGCATTAAAAAACTTAATATATCCCGGAGAATATGGCATCCCCGGTGCCTTATCTATCCAACTGGTGCCGCCATCGACTGTTTTATATATTGACCCGCCATTATTATCACGTCCAACAGCAAACCCGGTATTCTTGTCAATAAAATACATACTGCCAATCCCCATTCCGGATTTCAAATAAAGCGGACTTTGCCAAACGGAACCTCCGTCTGTTGCTTTAATTAGAAATCCGAAACCGCTAGACACCCAGCCAGTACTTTTATCTATGAATTGAACTCCATTAAACATGGACCAGTGCGTGCTGTTCTTTTCTTCAGTCCAATGGTCACCGCCGTCTGTAGTAAGAAATATTTGACCAAAGTCGGATGTAGTTCCATAGGTCCCTCCAACAGTCCATCCAGTTGACTGATCAAAGAAAAATATTTTTTTAATATTAGACGGTCCAGTCTGTTGGGTCCATGAATCTCCACCGTCAGTAGTTTTGTATAATCCATAGCTTCCACCGACCCATCCCAGATTACTGTTGACAAAAAAGCAACTTCCCATATTTTCCAAAACTCCTAATGACTTATCTGACCATGTTTGCCCGCCATCAACAGTTTTTAGAACTGTTCCGCCATCACCGGTTACCCAACCGGTATCTGGATTTAAAAAATATATAGCCCATAAATTATTAGTGGTTCCGCTGTTTTGCTTTACCCAGGATTGAGCATTTAAATTTAGAACAAATACAATTATAAATAATAGCACCCAACTCTTTTTCATTTCCATTTACCTCCTTTTTATAAGAATTATTAATTAACAATATTTAAAAAGTAGAGCGGTTATCTCTAAGGCATTTGGGGTAACATTTTGCATGAGATTTACTTACAATCGCTCCACACCTGCCTGCCGCACCTGTCTACCAACAGCTTGTGGCAAGCTTTCCTCCCAACCCTTATTAGATTTTTTTATTACTATTTATCCGTGCAAATCTGTGAAATCTGCGCCTCACTTCATTAAGATCATTTTTTTCATAGAAGAAAAATTACCGGCCTTAAACTGATATAAATAAATTCCGCTTGTAAGATGATAATTCTCTGAAGAAAATTGTACACTATAACTTCCTGCATCTTTCATTTCATTTACTAAAGAAGCTACCTCCCTACCCAATAAATCATATATCTTTATTGAAACTATACTAGCTTTAGGTAAAGAATAATTAATTACCGTAGAAGGATTAAATGGATTAGGAAAGTTCTGTGAGAGATTAAATTCTACTGGTAAGTTAGAGCTTTTATCTTTAACTCCCGTTGTGCTGGTATATTTTAGAATTAATCCATTATCTCCAACAGCCCATCCTGTATTTTTATCAACAAAAAATCCTGCTTCCAATCCAAACCCTGTAACCCCAGTTGGGTAAGTAGTGGCTTGAACATTCCAATTTTCACCGCCATCAGAAGTAGTAAAAACCCCAAGTATTCCGCCCTGCCCCTGTCCAGCAGCTATTCCATTTTTTGAATCAAAAAACTTTATATAACCAGGGCCATATTGAAGGCCTGGCGCTTTATTTGTCCAGGTTTTACCGCCATCTGTAGTTTTTCTTAAAGCACCAGTTTTCCCATCATTTCCGCCAACAAACCCTGTATTTTGATCGATAAAGTACATACCCTGGATCTCAAAGGTGGTTCCATAATTTAACTGAATCTGCCAATCCGAACCGCCATTCGTTGTTTTCAAAAGCGTGTTATTTACTTCTGCATACGCCCAGCCGGTATTTGCATCTACGAATTGTACTCCGTAAAACCTTGCCCATGTTGTATTATCTGTCTTATGAGTCCATGTAGTACCGCCGTCTTTGGTTATGAAAATATCGCCTACATAAGGAGTAGACCCATCAGTCCCTCCGACTGTCCAACCGTTATTCTGATCAGCAAAATATACTTTAGTTAACCCGCTGGGTCCGTTTTGTATGTTCCAAGTAGCTCCGCCATCAGTAGTTTTATAAAGGCCGCCATCCCCGCTTGCCCAGCCGACATTACTATTAACAAAATAACAGCCGATAAAATATGCAAACTTAACTGCCGTTTTAGTTACCCAATCTGTTCCGCCATTAGTTGTTTTAAGAATGGAGCCATTCTCGCCAACAGCCCATCCGGTATTGGCATCAACGAAAAAGATATCCCGAAGATTTTCTGTAGTTCCGCTCGCCTGTTGTACCCAGCTTTGAGCATTTAAATTAAACCCGAACACAAATAGTAAAATTACCACTGACCCAATTTTCATATCTCTTTTTCCTTTTAATTATTTAATTGCACAATAAAAAAATTGCAGTCCATAATTTTTGTGATATTAAAAAATGGACTGCGTAACATATTTATTAAAACACAAACCCTAAACCAACGCTGGCAGAATTGTATTTTGATAAACTATAATCAACATTTAGGTTAATTATAGCTAACTGAAAAGCTGCTCCAAGTGTAAATCTCGCGGAATTCTCTCCTTTTAAATCAAATGAAATTGCTACATCTTGTGGGCCGGCTTGAGTATCAACATGCTGTACATAGTTGACTGTTATATTAGAACTTTCGAACATAATGCCTGCGTAAGGTGTAACATTCAGCATAGATGGGCCAAAAGTTTTTCCAACATTTAACCCAAAGGCTACAGCAGAACTATTAAAAATTGTTCCTACTTTCAAAGATTGAGTATAAAATCCTACTGATAAATCTACCGGCAAAGGAGTGTCCAGCCATACGGCAGGGTTATGCTGAATTCCAAAACCAAAATAGGTCAAGCTGCCTAAATCAGAGTTTAGCTGAATACTCGGTAAATATCTAAATTCCAGCGCAGTGCCGTAGAATGTGCCAATAGAGAGTTGGGGCGCTCCAAGAGGAAGAATTGGAAGATTTTCTATTTGCCCGGTTACCTCAGTAACTATTTCCTTAGATTGTACTGTATAAGATCCATAATTTGTGTTAAATGATTGGCCAGGAAAATTAACTTTAACATTCTGATCTTTACCGCCTACAACTGTTGGGCCTGAAATTCCAACTTCAAAATCTTGATTGATTATCTGATCTACAATCGCATTTCTTGCAGATTGATTTGAAATATCAGATGTCAAATTCATTGCCTGATCTCGATTGAATCGAAATTTCCCGGTTGAAGCAAAAGTTTTATTTGCATCATTAAAAAAAGTCCCCATGCCCACAATTGTTATTTCTACATCAATTGAAAACTTCTTAGCAGGGACTATCCTGTGTACCCAACCGGAATTAAGATCTGCACCAAATCCTGAGACAACCGGAGCAACATAAGCGCTAGCTGCATCACTTGAAAGGTTCGATAGGGTTTGGTTTAAATCCTGAGCCTTGACTGAATACACACCTAATAAGATGAGTAATACTAAGAAAATACCAAATAAATTTTTCATAAACATCCTTCATATTAAATTAACTTAATAAAATTTACTTCAGTGAAGTAAATTTGCTAATCACAAAATGAATTAATACTTCAGTATAATTTTATCTTTTAAAGCAGGGATAATCAATAACATGTTTATGTGGTTTTTTATGAGGGCTAATAATTCTTCTATTGAAATTTATTTAAGAATTTTACTACTGCTTCGGTGCGGGAACGGACATGCATCTTTTCATATATCTTTCTTATATGACTTCGAACAGTATCAACACTTATAAATAAAGTCTCCCCTATTTCCTTGTAACGATAGCCTCTTGAAAGACAATCTAAAATCTCCATTTCCCGTTTTGATAAGTTCAGTTCTTCTTTTGGAGAGGGCAGAGGTTTCTGAAATGACTGCACTACCCTTCTGGCAATTTGGTTTGACATTGGGGAACCGCCTTTATAAACATCATCTATTGCTTCCAGAATCCTATTAGGTGATATTCTTTTTAGTAAATATCCACTAGCGCCTGCTTTCAATGATTCAAAAATATTATCTGTATCCTCGTAAACAGTAAGCATTATAATTTGCAGCTCAGGAATAAGCTCCTTCAATCTTCGAGTACATTCAATACCATTTAATCCGGGAAGATTTATATCCATCAGTACAACATCAGGTTTATTTTTAGGAATGGATCGTACTGCTTCAATACAATTTTTAAATGAGGAAATGCATTCAAACCCACTCGCTTCACTAATCAATAAGGAGAGATTTTCCCTGACTTCTTCGTTATCTTCTACTATTGCTACTTTGATTGACATTCTTAGTACTTATATTACATAAAATTAAAACTATTTAAATATTGCTTCAATAGCACGAATATGTGAAAATTTCGAGACTATACAAATTAAATAAAATATGGATTTAAAGTTATATAATGTAAATATGATATAATTAAATTGACCAATTTATCCGGATTTGGTTCAAAAAATATTAAACAACAACTCTTTACTTACTTCCCTCTTTGGGCATATCTTCATCGCCTTTTTGAATAATATTCCTTATCATTCATTATTTATATTTTGCGATCTCTTCCATAACTAACCCAGTATAACAACTAGGCTAACGGCACGTTAATGGCATCCTAACGGCTTAAAAAAAAGATTTTAAGCCATTAGGATGCCGTTTACATGCCATTTACATGCCGTTATGGTAGTATTTATGTGGTAATTAGGCTGGACTTATGTTATATAGCCCATTTAAGTAAAAATATTAATATTCTGAATTAACAAAGCGGGGAGTTATGTGTTTGGGGGAGATTGAATAAAGAAATGCTTCAAAATATATTCAAATACCTGGCATTACCGGATAATTATCATTTCAGGAATTAATAGGGATAGAAATCGAAAATATATAGTTTTTAAGGGTAACACTGTTACTGTTTTATTAATCTTTTAACAATAAGGTAAACTCAATCTTTGTCCCCTTTGTAGGCACTGATTCAATTGAAAATTTACCGTCCATAACGAGTATTCTTTCTTTCATGTTCTTTAATCCGTTTCTTGTTAAGTTATTTTCACTTGTATCAAATCCTTTACCATTATCTTGAATAACCAAAGTAAAGGCATCTTTACCCTCGATCAATTTGATAAAAGCTTTATCCGCCTCGCTGTGTTTGACAATATTGTTTAATATTTCCTTAAATACCAGAAATACATTGTGCCTTACTTCAGAGCTTAAAGGAATTGGAGTTACATCATTTGGAAAATCGAAATAACATTTAATACTACTTGAATCGAAAAACTCTTCTGCATACTCTGAGATATATTCAGATAGATTCTTAAGATTATCGTTTTTAGGATTTAACGCCCACACTATCTCATCAAGTTTTTGAATTACTTCGTTGTTTGAAGCAGTTATCTTCTCTAAAATTGTTTTTTGTGTTTCGGGGAAATTATTCTTATGCCATAGTGAAGATAATAATAAAGATATTTTTGTAAGAACCGATCCGACATCATCATGCATATCATTAGATATTCTGATTCTCTCCTTGTTCAAAGCTGCTTGCTGCTCAAGCAATAAAAGCATTTTCCTATATTTATTCTTCTCTAAATAACTGATTAGGCCGCTTAACATGATTAACATAAAAATAACGCCTGTAAATCTGAACCATGAAGTCTTCCAGACAGGGGGAATAATATTCACGGCAACTATTAGCGGCTTCGGGTTCCATATCCCGTCATTGTTACTTGCCTTTACCTTAAATATATATCTGCCCGGGCTTAAATTAGTATATCTTACTTGTCGTTTAGTCTTAATATTTACCCAGTCTTGATCGAATCCTTCCAGTTTTATCGAATACATGTTCTTAACCGGATCTGTGAATTCCAAAGCAGCAAATTCAAATCCTATAGTGTTTTCATTGTATTTTAGGTTTATCTCCTTAACTTCAGAAGGATCACAGCCAGGGTTAAAATTTTCATCGAATTTCCTAATGTTGGTCAGTACAATTTGAGGGGTAAAGTAATTGTCTAGAATAGAATCCGGATAAAAAATATTATACCCATTAATGCCCCCGAAGTAAAGTGACCCATCTTTATCCTTAAAATAAGCGCCTGAGTTGAATTCATATGATTGGAGTCCATCGCTAACAGAGAAATTTCTAAATGCCATCTGCTTTCTATTTAGTTTAGAAATCCCTCTATTAGTACTTATCCATAAATTACCGTTATTATCGCTTAAAATCCCGTAAATATAATCATTCGGTAAGCCATCATTTTCGAAGTAACTTTTGAATGTTAAGTTCTTTATATCAAATTTATTTAACCCATCATCAGTTCCTATCCATAAAACATCTTTAGAATCGGGATCGGGGCATATAGTTTTAACAGTATTATCACTTATCTCATCTAATTCGGTTTGATTATTAATATATCTATTAACAGAGTTTTTATTGATGTTATAAACTTCTAACCCATTACCGTAAGTCCCTAAATACAAGTCCCCTTTGCCGTCATTATAAATTGTCCAAATATTATTAAAGATGTAAAGTCTTGGTTTATTTTTACCGGATCCCATAGGAGTAAATTTATTTATGTCAGTATTAAAGCACATCAACCCGGATGTGGTGCCCAGCCATAACTTCCCTTGCGGATATTCTGTAATGCTATTAATAGTCCCTTCGATAGGATACGCGGTAAACCTATCTATATTCTTATTTTTCTTATATAAATAATTATTGGATCCGAACCAGAGATTACCATCTTTATCTTCATAAGTACAATAAAATGAATTGCTATATACTCCGGTCGTATTTTTACTATTAAATGTTGAGGTAACTCCTTTGGATTTATTTATTTTATTTAATCCATAGTCATATGTACCAATCCACAAAATCC
>Ga0075269_10000038_pt1 | contig 23299 bp, 20 predicted proteins | sample SF_Rice_5C_0N_10_FD_69773 | JGI IMG/M metagenome (GOLD analysis project Ga0075269, IMG submission 69773) | Rice paddy soil microbial communities from Twitchell Island, California, USA - SF_Rice_5C_0N_105 | ecosystem: Environmental > Terrestrial > Soil > Paddy field/soil | place: USA: Twitchell... | reverse complement strand
GTTCCACTTAGAATGGGCGGAGGGACTAGATTAAAAGTTTTGGAAGCCTTGGCAATGAAAAAGCCGGTTGTTACTACAAGTATCGGATGTGAAGGTATAGATGTGTCTGATAATGAATCTGTAATAATCAGAGACAACCCGACTGAATTTGCCGAGAGTATTAATGAAGTATTAAAAAATAAAGTGCTGCAGAAAAGCTTAGGAACAAAAGGATATGAAATAATTAGCTCGTTATATGATTGGAAAGTAGTATCAGGAAAGCTGGAAGAATCTTTCAGATCTATTTTTATTAAACAAAAAGATAAAATAATGAATGTACCGGAGGTAAATGTGTCATGTTAGTCGGAGAAAATGAAGTTAAGTTTAATGCTGCCAATAATCATACTTTAAAAGTACTGATGTATCATCAAATAGTGAATGACGAAAAGCTATGCAGCGTACACTGGACCTATGTAAGTACGGCACAACTGCGAAAACAATTGATATTACTTGAACATTGGGGTTATACACCGATAACTTTACGTGATTATCTTCTTTATGAAAAAGGAGAAATCAACCTTCCTAAAAAACCAATAATATTAACATTTGATGACGGCTATGCGGATGTTTTTCAAAATGCATATCCGGTTATTAAAGAATTCGGCTGGAATGCTGTTGCATTCGTGCTTGGAGATAAAAATTTGAAATCAAATACCTGGGATAAAGAATTGAGTAAAGGTTCTTCTATGTTGATGAATGAAGAGCAAATGATGGAATTATATGATGCAGGTTTTGAAATAGGCTCACATTCGATGTCTCATGCAAGATTAAGTACACTGCCGGTTCAATCTGCTTGGTTTGAAATCATCAGGTCTAAGGAAAAGCTTCAATCTATTTTAAAATCAGAGGTTACTAGCTTTTCGTATCCTTTTGGTTCATTGAACGATACCATTAAAGAGATGGTAAAGAGAGCAGGATACAAAATTGCTTGCGGAGTATTCAGCGGGCCGCCGAAGTTTGGTGAGGATAGATTTGATATTCGCCGGATAACAATTTCAGGCTCAACAAATACACTCGCTTATGCATTAAAGATTTTAACGCCGTTCGAATATTATGAATGGCTAGGCTCTCGAACAGCTAAAACTCTTTTAGCTACGGCGCATAAATACGGATTCCAGACTAACGAATTCAAAACAAATTTGACATATAAATAATATTATGAGCCTAAAGAATTTTGAAAAATATTTAACTGAAATAAGCAAGGAAGTATTTCAATACGGTAACGCAACACATGCTTATGTTGATATATTACTTCATTTAAAGAAGAAGTCCCAGTATGATAACCCATCTATTTTAATGCCCTCGTTCTTACCGGCAAAGTTAAACAGGATAACCGTTGCAGCAGACTGCACTCCTATTTTTTATGAAATTGATACACGGTGTAATTTCAATCCCCTGGAAATTAAATCGCTAATAGATAAAAACACAATATGTATTTTTGCCGTTCATTATTTCGGACGCCCAGCAAATATCTTTTCACTGAGGGAAATTGCAGACAAATATAATATTCCCCTAATTGAAGATTGCGCCCATGTTCTTTACGGAGAACTTAATAGAAAACCGTTAGGCTCAATAGGTGATTACGCAATTTTCAGTGTTCGAAAAATGCTGGTATTACCAGACGGAGGTTATTTAACAGTAAATAGAGACGGAAGTGATTTCAAGCCTTCATATAATGGGCGCGTACGAAGTTTATATACCATCTCAAAGGTTTCACAGTCAAGGATTAAATATATTTATTTTCACCTTACCGGCGGAAAAGATTTATTACATCTGGCAAAGAAGCCAGAAAGGGGTTATATCGATTTAAACAGAAAATCAAAATTAAATATTAAGAAGATATCGCACATTTCATCCGGTTTAACAAAAACAGCAGATATAAATAAACATGTGGAAATAAGAAGAAGGAATTACACATGTTTATTAAATGCGTTAAAGGAGTTTTCATTTTTAAAACCATTATATAATGATCTTCCTGTAAATTGGACACCGTACAGTTTGCCTGTTCTGGCTACAAATATCGATAGAGACCTACTTCAAACTGAATTATTAAAATCCGGAATCAGTTGCGGATGCGGCTGGCCTGAATCTTCAAATAATAGCATATTTCCAAATACAAAGAAACTTTCTCAAAGCCTTATAGAATTCCCAATTCACCCATATATGACCGAAGCTCAATTAAAATACATCACCTCTGGCTGCAGGTCATTTGAGAATAAATATCTGCTGAATAAGGTTCAAAATGGACTGGTAAATATTTCATACAAAGAGCAGCAAATTAATTATGACAATAATAATAGCTTAAATAATATTAAGGAAAGCGATATTGAAATAAAAATCATTGATAATATTACCCAATTCGCAGAATTCAAAGATCAATGGAACAGCCTATGCGAAAAAAGTGAAGTGCACATCTTCCAAACATTTGATTGGCAGAATTTATGGTGGAAATATTATGGCAAAAACAATAAACTTAATATAGTAGTATTTTATCATCGCTCCGAACTTATAGGAATTGCGCCTTTTTTCATAGACCATTTCAAGATTGAGGACTTAACTATATTAAAGCGACTACGTTTCATAGGTTCAAATGTAGGAGATGATCTCCACAATAAGTTTAATTCGGATTACAGCGCCAGTGATTATCTGGATCTAATAGTCCATTCAGATTTTAAGGAAATAGTTGCAAAAAAATTTGCTGAATATCTTTTTAACAATTACCATTTATATGATACAATTCAGTTTGATGCAATATCCAATTACTCCTATGTGTTCAAATTAATAATTCCGCTTTTGAATGAGCTAAATTGGAGCTACAAGATTACTAAAGGAGAAATATGCCCTAGAATAATTGTTCCCTCTTCAATATCCGATTTCATGAAAGGCATAAGCTCAAAAATCCGATACCAACTCACAAAGATCAGGCGCGACATAAGTAATCCGTCATTATTTGAATTAAAAAAGGTTCAAAACAAAGTCAGCTTGGAGCAGGAGTTTAATGAGTTCGTACGGCTTCATCAACAGAGATGGAATTCTCAAGGACTTCCAGGAGCATTTATAGATAATAGGTTCAAGCTTTTCTTAAAAGAATCTACAGAAGCTTTCCTGCGGAACGGCTGGCTGCATTTCACATCAATTTATTCGAACGGAAATTGTTTAGCAGTCGAATGCGCGTTTAAGTATAAAAATTATTTTTACGATTTCTTAAAAGCATTTGATGACCATTCTCCACTATCTAAATATAGGCCAGGCAAAGCATTGCTCTTATTTTTAATCGAGGAGGCGGTAAACGATAAATATGAAGTTGTTGATCTGCTCCGCGGAAGCGAGCCGTATAAATTTGAAATTGCTTCAGAATGGCATTGGATTTATAAAGTGACTATTGGTAACCCTAAATATAACTTCAACATAAGGTATGGCATTTATATGTTCATTTTATTCTCCTATGAATTAAAGCGTCATTTGATTAAAGAGGCCAACATCATGAAAGCGCAATTAAAAAACTTCGGGATATATGGTTTAACTTCACATTATTTTCCGATGACATTCAAGAAAATAAAGAACAGAATTTCACCGGTCGGGCCAGCTAACAAGAATATTCAAATTCCAGGTACTTATAACCAAAAAATACTTTCAAATGAAAATGTTATTAATACAACACTTAATAATTATTCCGATATAACAGAAAAGCAATAATGGAAAACAAGATTCAAAACAAGATAGTCATCGATGAATGGACTTCAACAGTGCTGGAGGTTAAAAATATTAGCAGCCCTGGCATAACTTTAAAGATCATAAACAATGAAATCGATTTTTATAGTTTAAAAGATAACTGGAACCAAATTGTTATGAATTCATCAGCAACAATATTCCAAACTTTCGAATGGCTATACTACTGGTGGAAATATTTTGTTTCTAGCCATCAATATACTCTTCACATTATTTTGATATATACAGGTGATAATTTAATTGGTATTGCACCATGTTTTATTCAAAGTTTCGCGATGCTGGGATTTGATATTTTCAAGCAACTAAAGTTATTGGGCTGCGGATTAAATTCCGGTAAATCAAGTTCCAATCCCATAGAGCAAAAAGGGATCAGCGATTATCTTGATATTATCTGCAAAAACGGATTTGAAAACGCAGTAGCTTCAACGTTTGTATCCTATATAAATGATTTCAAATTCTTTTTTGATAAGATTGATTTCCAAAATATACCGGGGGATAGTTTTATATATAATTGGATCCTACCGCTTCTTAAAGGAACAGGATATGAAACCGTAAGGCTTAAATCGGATCTCTGCCCTAAACTTAAAGTTCCTAATTCGATGGATTCTTATCTTGAGATGGTTAAGTCGAATACTAGAAGAAAACTGAGGCAGGTCGTAAAACAAATGGAAAGTGATTCAGGAAGTAAAATTGAAGAAGTACAATTACAGAATTATACTTCGGCTTTCCAGAACCTGAAAATGCTTCATCAAAAAAGGTGGAATGAGCTAGGCTATCTCGGGTTATTTTCTGATGGAAGGTTTGAAAAATTTCAAAATGAGATCAGCAGGCTATTTATGGAGAATGGATGGCTTTGGTTTAAAACATTGAAGCTAAATGATAAGATAATCGCAGTAAGGCTTGGATTCAAATTCAAAAATGAGATGTATGATTATTTAAGCGGCTTCGATGTAACACCCTTATCTGCTTCAATAAGACCTGGTATGGTACTTCTTATATTAATGATCAAAGACGCTATAGAGAATGAATTCCATTATGTCGACTTCCTTAGAGGTGCTGAAGATTATAAATTCGAAATTTCATCTTTGGTTACATATAATTATAAACTGATAATAAGGAATAAAGACTCGTCCAGTGTTATTAGGCTGATGATTTATCGTATGATAATGCTCCAAAATTCAATAATGCATCGGCTTCGAAGTGAAAAATCAATAATCGATATACATATAAAACAGCATGGCCCGATTTCTTTTGTGCCGGCGTACTTGAAATTCTATATAGGTAGATTAAGGTTATTTTTCCCTAGAATATTAAAGAATCAAAAACAAGGCGAGCCGAAACCAAAGGCTTCAGAAGCATTGATTGCAAAATCAAACAGGGCAAAATCAATCTGTAAAGTTAAACTGCAAAATATTTCTAAACCTGGAATTCATGAGTCAGAAATAAAAGCTTGAAAAAATAGATCATGTCAAAATCATGAAATAGTAAAGAAAGAAAACTTAATTCATTTTTCGAAGGAAGAAGCCTGTGTTTGAAATAAATATTAATTATCCCCGGTCGGAAGTTGAAAGAGGGACTTTATTCCAGAAAGTCATTCACGACAAGATTGATTGGAAAAATATAAATGTATCCACTCCGGTTCTGGTGTTAAAGCTTGAGCATTACAGCAGTCTAGGTATTATGAGAAGCTTAGGAAGATTAGGGGTTCCTGTCTATGGCGTTGATAAAAATAAATATAATGCTTCTGCTTCATCCAAGTACTGTAGAAAAAATTATACTCTGGACATTGAATATGCAGATGAAGAAGGAAAAGTGAATTTTCTTATAAACATTAGCAAAGAAATAAATACTAAGCCCGTTCTTATTACGACGAGTGATGAAACTGCATTGTTTGCAGCAAGAAATAATCTGGTGTTAAAAGAGCATTTTATATTCCCCGAAGTATCCTTTAACTTAATCAAAAAACTATGCAGCAAAAAAGATATGTTTAACTTGGCACGCAAGTATAATCTTCCTGTGCCAAAATCATATTTCCCGGAATCATTAAGTCAGTTGAAATATATCTCAGAGATTGCTGCTTATCCACTAATGATTAAGGGTATTGACGGAGCAAAGTTGGAAAAAAATACCGGTAAAAAAATGATGATAGTAAATAATCCCATTCAGTTAATAAAATACTACAAGCAAATAGAGAAGGAAAATGCTTCAAACATTATGATTCAGGAATATATCCCGGATACAAATGACCATATGTGGATATTCAACGGCTATTTTGATTCAGATTCTGATTGCTTAGCAGCATTTACAGGAAGAAAACTTAGGCAAAATCCTGTATATACGGGAATGACTTCATTAGGAATATGTCAGTGGAATGAGATCCTTATAGGTATATCTAAATATTTTTTGAAAAGTATCGGTTATAAGGGAGCGGTAGACATTGACTTTGTTTATGATGTGCGAGACGGCAGATATAAGATACTGGATGTAAATCCAAGGATTGGTGCTTCATTTAGGCTATTTGTAGGAACAAACGGTTTAGATACAGTTAGAGCACAGTATCTTGATTTAACAGGACAGCCAGTTTTAGCAGACAAACCTGAGAACGGTAGGAAATGGCTTGTAGAAGATAAAGATCTGTTATCCAGTTATTATTATATCAGAGATAGGGCTATGCGTATAAGTGACTGGATCAAATCATTTAACGGAGTAAAAGAGATGGGATATTTTGCTAAAGATGACACTATACCCTCACTATATATTGGGGCCTTTCATATAAAGAAAAGCTTTAACAAGATGATAAATAATATTATAAATAATTTCTCAGCGCCTTTCAATAATTCTAAAGAAATGAAAATTAAAGTAAATTCATTTAGTATGCCTGATAATATTATTTCAGAGGAATTCAGGCAAAGAAAGAATGTAAAAGATTATTATGATCAAAATAAAAACTGGCAGGGAGAAATTTATAAAACAAGTATAGATCCGCATGCAGCTGGTGTTAGAAGGAGAAAGGAGTATATCCTTCAAATGATCGATAAAAATTTTAATTTTAATAACACTTGCGTAAGAGCCATTGATATAGGCTGCGGACCAGGTGCATACATGCTTGAGCTTTCCCTGCGCGGGTGTTCCGTTTTCGGCATTGATCTTAGTACTGAAATGCTTCGGTCATGCAGAAAGAATCTAAGTAAAATAAAAAAAAATGAAAATCTTTTATGTGCAGACGCCGGTTATCTTCCTTTTAACAATAAAAAATTTGATATTGTAATCTGTGTAGGAGTGCTTCAATATGTAATATCCTTAGAAAAGGCGATTTTAGAGCTTCAAAGAATTACAAACGAAAACGGGTTGGTAGTAGTTTGTATAGAAAATATGTTATCTCTTTCAAACATAGGATATTTTATATTAAATAAACTGAAGCCAAACTTTAAGCCAAAAACAGGCGGACTAGGAAATATCAGCTCAAAGACAGGAATAATTTCACGATGGTTTTTAAATAATGTTGATGTCCCGCATATTTATAAATTGTATAAACCTGCAGCTATAGAAAAAATAATGAATGAACACGGGCTTAATAGAATAAGTACTATTACATATGGTTTTCCGTTTAAATTCTTACGGCGATTTAAGGTCATACCGGAAAAGTTCTTATTTAAATTAGAAGAAAAACTTGAATTCATATTAACAAAAAATAAAATCCCGGTACTGTCAGGTATGGGTGAATATTATATCGGATTGTTCACGAAAAATGAAATTTCAATGTCACAGGATATCATTTATTGGTAAATCAGGAGCACTTTAAGATAATTATTATGGTAGATGTAATCAAAAATATTGCAGATATGGAAAGTATCAAGGATAGCATTAATAATCTTGCAGATAGATATAAACTGCCTTTGCTGAGATACGAATGGCTGAAAAATACTGCCGATAATACATGTCCCCCGGCCAAATTATACTTTGTTATAATATCAAATGGAAGCGAGATTGATGCAATTGCCCCATTAGTTCTAATCAGGAATAATATTTCCGAACGCCTTGAAATAATTGGGACTTCACTACATAAAGAGCCAGGCGGTTTCCTTTATAAGGATGCAGAATCTTTACAACTCATGCTTGAAGTAATACTAAAATTAAAGAAGCCGGTTTTTATAAAAGGTATCAGAATATTTTCACCCGAGTCAGTATTATTAGAGCCAATATTAAGAAACAACAAGAGATTTTCACTGATAAAAGATTCTTCAATACCCTTTCTCCCAATAGCTGAAAGCTGGGAGTGCTTCGAGAAAAAGATCTCATCAAGCAGGCGCTCAAGCCTTAAAAGATTAGAACGGATCGGGAAAGATATGGGCGACTATAAAGTCGAGATATTTGTACCGGCAAGTGATGAAGTTGATAAATATATTACTGATGTTTTCGAAGTAGAGGCATCGGGATGGAAACAAAGAATGGGGACTGCAATGAAGTCAAACTCTAGGCTGGGAAAGTTTTTCCAATTTTATGCGCGAGATGCAGCAGAACTGGGTTTTCTACGCCTTTGTTTTTTAAAAATTAACAATAAACCAATAGCAGCACAGATTGGAATTGTATACGCTGGCAGGTTCTGGTCATTGAAGATCGGGTATGATGAAAAATATTCAAAATGTTCACCCGGTATATTAATGATGAATGAAATGATACGCTATTCATTTAATAATAAACTGGAAGCAGTGGAATTGCTCGGAAGTGATGAACAATGGCTTCACATATGGACAAACCATATTAGGCGATTGATCACATACAATATTTATTCTTCAAAAATAAATGGCGCTTTTGATTTGTTTATTGACTACTCGAGTTCGCTTTTAAGTAAGCTAGAATACCAGGTTATAAAAAGATTAAATAATAGTCAGTTGTCGAATGCTAAATCGTGAAATAACAAAATATTTGGCAAATAAACATATTGCAGGCCCTGAGCTTACCAATGCTTTAATAATATGCCGCATGGCAAGCCGTAGCTGTTGGGCAAATACTATCTCAGTGTGGACAGCAGAAAGCTCCGGCGCCGGGGAAAACTTAAAGAAGTATAAAGAGATCTTAAAAGCTATTACTGATAATAATTTTAATTCATATCTTTCAATGAAGCCTTCCGCATTGTGCTTTGACATTAAGATGTTTGAGGCGCTCGCAGAAGTTGCTTCTGTTAAAAATATCAGAATACATTTTGATTCACTATCTCCCGATATGGCGGGGCCCTATCTTTCTTTTCTAAATAATGCTCATATGGCCTATAAGAATTTAGGCTATACTCTTCCCTCCCGCTGGTTACGGAGCCTTGAAGATGCGGATAGAATCTCAAAATACAAAATTCCTGTACGGATTGTGAAGGGCCAATGGGGGGATCCGGCTAATAAAAGAATTGATCCGAAAGAAAACTATTTAAACTTAGTAAAAAGACTTTCAGGGAAGGTCCCTTTAATTGCAATTGCCACTCATGATAGAATAACCGCTGAAAAAGCAATAAATATTCTTGATAAGGACAATGTTCCTTTCGAACTAGAACAGTTTTTTTCACTGCCTTTCATTAAGGCGAGAATTATTCCGGAAAATAAATTCATTAAAAAAAGAATATATGTAGTCTACGGTGAACCTTATCTGCCCTATAATCTAAGAAGTGCAAACAAGAGGCCTGAAATGCTTTTATGGTTAATAAAAGATATTCTTAACATAAAACCACATTATGCATTTGAAATCTTGGATAATAATAATGTACAAAAGGAATTCTATGAGGTTGTACAAAATAAAACCGCTGATTAAATTATTCTTACTGCACAAGACAACATTATTTCTTCTCCTTGGCGCTTTTATCAAAACAAATATAGCACCGGAGGGCTACTCATGGAAATTTATTATCATTGACCAGCTCGGTTACAGGCCGGAAGATTTTAAGATTGCATTTGTAAAAAATATTTATCCTGGTTCATTTGAAATTAAAGATGCTAGGACAAACCAAATCGAATTTCAAGGCAAATCAGATAGTCTGGGGATGATGGATCCTGCAACAGGAGACAATGTCTTTTCATTAAACTTTTCTACATTTACAAAACCGGGGGAATATTATATAGAAGTGCCGTTTCTCGAGGCGACATCAAAACCATTCAAAATTAATAATGATGTATATAATGATTGTGCAATAAAAACCCTGCAGAGCTTTTATTACCAGAGGTGCGGTATTGAGATAAACAACGGCACCATTTGGAAACATCCGGCGTGCCATACTAAGCCAGCAGTATTCTACGATGATCCGTCACAATCGAAAGACGAGACAGGAGGATGGCATGACGCAGGCGATTATAATAAATTTGTGCCTACAACTTCAGTTAGTATTGCATTTCTTTTATACGCATATGATTATAATCCAAAATTCTTTACCGACGGACAATTAAAAATACCGGAGAATGATAATGCGATACCTGATATTTTAGATGAAGCACGATGGGGATTAAACTGGCTTATGAAAATGCAAAGGGCAGACGGAGCAGTCTACCAGAAAGTTTCAATTAAGACATGGACAGGTGAGCATTTACCGAATGAAGAAACCGATACTCAATATTTATTCGGAATAAGCAGCAGTTCAACTGCAGAAGTAGCTGCTGTTACTGCACTCGGTGCACGGATATTTGATAAATTTGATAAACCTTATTCGATGAAGTTATTAAAAACTGCTGTTGCGGCATGGAGTTTTTTAACCGAACATCCAGGGAATATTCCTTCAGGCGGATTCAGGAATCCGCCAGATGTTTACGGCGGCGATTACAATGATAAAGATGACGCTGATGAAAGACTTTGGGCCTCTATAGAATTATTCCGTACAACAGGCTCAGATAAATATATTAATTATTTTTTATCAAACTTTCAAAAGGTCGGCGGGCCATATATAACAGTTGGATACGAGAACACTGCAAATTTCGCTTACTATTCTTTCCTGCTTACACATAATCTAACCACCGGCTCAACAGTAAGGAGCATATTACTTACTAAACTTGAAAACTACGCAAATAATATTTTAACGAAGATCCAATCAAGCGGATACAGCTGCGCATTAGGTTTGAATGAATATTATTGGGGATCAAATAGTGTAGACTTAGGATATGCATTCGATTTAATAAATGCATACCGCATAACGAACCAGGAAAAATATATAGACGGAGCACTTGATCAATTTCATTATATACTAGGCAGGAACACATTCGGTATTTCTTTTGTAACCGGAGTATGTTATAATTCCGTACGTTACCCTTATCATCAATTTTCAATGTTAAAATACCCCGGTAATCCAGTACCCGGATTGGTGGTCGGAGGCCCGAATAAATATTCAAAGCTTGAAGGTAACTATATATCAAATTATCCTGGTAAATGTTATGAAGATTATCAGAAAAATTATTACACAAATGAACCGGCAATAAACTACACAGCTCCAATGGTATTTGTTTCATCATTTTTATCTGTTAGGGATACATTAAATGAAATTTTAAGTAATGGAAAGGATAGCCAGTGACGGTTATATCGACTCTATACTTTCCCCACTCCATTCGGAAATCTCGATAACCAAAAGCTGCAGGATATCTGTCTAAGTAATCCCGATATACCGGATATATAGGAATCATTAAGACTGTTAGTAATAATATTTAAAGCATAAAGAAATATGCATACGAGAATTTATTATAAATATATATATAATCTATACCTTTATAAAATATTAACTCATCAAATTAATAAGGAACTAACTTCATGATTATCCAGGCCCCCCTCTTACTTATCGCAGGTTTCTTTACTTGTTATCTTTTCTTTCTTGCCGCATTAGCTTTTACATATCGAAGTGAATATAAAGTGCCGATTAAGAAATGGATGAGATTCGCGATTATCATTCCCGCTCATAATGAAGAGTTAGTAATTTCTCAGACTTTAAAACATTTAATCAACATTGAATATCCTTATAATTTATATGACATAATAGTTATAGCTGATAATTGCACAGACAAAACAGCCGAAATTTCTTCAAGCCTTGGTGTTATAGTTATGAAGAGGAATAACCTGGAGTTAAAAGGAAAAGGATATGCTCTTAAGTGGTGTTTCGAGTATCTGATGAATAATTCCGGGTCTTATGATGCTGTTGTAATAATAGACGCGGATACGATCGTATCAAAAAACTTACTGCATGTGTTAAACCATTATCTAAATGCCGGAACAGATGCTATACAGTGCTCCGACCTGGTTAAGCCTCAATATAATTCATGGAGTTCGGAAATAACAAGGATTGGATTGCTACTATATAATTATGTAAAACCGCTGGGTAAAAAAATTATTAAATGCTCTGCAGGGCTCAGAGGAAACGGAATGTGCTTTACAGTTAACCTTCTGAAGAAAGTCCCCTGGCAGGCATTCTCACAAACAGAAGACTTAGAGTATGGGATTAATCTTTTAATGTACGGAGTGTCGGTAGTATTTGCTCCTGAGGCAACAGTAAATGCAATAATGCCTTTGGATCCAAAAAATGCAGAGACTCAAAGAGCACGATGGGAAATCGGCCGGTTCCCTCTTATTAAAAAATACAGCGGCAAGCTGCTTAAGGCTTCTATATATAAATTTTCCTTTAAGCTATTTGATGCTTTTATAGATCTTATTACACCGGCATTCATGAATCTCTTTATAGTAACAAGCTTCGCTCTATGTATTAATATTATTTTAATATTAACTGGGATAACATCTGAATATATTTACATAATTCTTTGGAGCGCAATTTTTATTCTGCAAATTCTTTACGTCATCGGAGGGTTATATACAGCCAAAGCAGACAAGTATACCTATAAGGCATTGCTTAATGTCCCCAAATTTGCCATCTGGAAGCTTGCATTATATATAAAGCTAGCAATAAATGGGCATTCAAGATTTTGGATTAGGACAACTAGAGAAAGTTGATGTGTTCCAGAAAGAGAAAAGCTCATTCTTCCCGTCAAAATGCTAAGAAATTGAATAACCGAAGTTACGCAAAACTGTCATTCTAAGCGAAGCGAAGAATCTCAAGGTTACGATTTTGAATAATTTTTGGATATTTCACTTCATTCAATATGACAAAAACTATCATTTCCGTAACTTCATTGAATAACAATTAATTCCAATTATTTAAAAGTTAATTCTTAGCACACTCCTTAATATTATGATCTCACACAAACGCAGGTCATATTGTACTGCTAATTCCCTTTTTCTAATAACAAGTATGCTTTATTTTTTTCGACCTTAAATACCATAATTATTAAAAACATTTTTGTGAACATATGATAGAACCTAAAGTATTTTATAGAAAGATGGATTCTCTGCTGAATAAAATCGGGCAGGGTGAATCCGGCGGAAATTATTTATATAGAATTATTAAAGAAATAGAAAGTACATTCGGCGTAGATCTTAAAATAGGCTCTGGTAGAATTTATGATAAGAATGATAATGAATTTATCCTGGTTTATTCTTCACAGGATATTGATGACAGCTATTCAATTAAAAAACTTTTAATTAATTCAGAAACCATACAATTAGTCTTAAAGAATAAGACATATATTTTTGATGAGTCGCGTTTAAGTAAAGAAATATTGTTAGATCGCATAAACAACTACTCAATACCTGCTGCGATCTTGGTTGAAGGCCATGGGAATCAAAGTATATTTATTTTTGAACTTCAAAGCGGCTGGGTTAGAGAAGAGGTAGAATTTTGTTTGAATGCAGTAAGAACGTTATTAAACTATAGATTATTTTCAGAGTCGGTAAGAAGCGAACTTGAGCAGGCTGTACAGATACAAAAGAGCTTATTACCAACCATATCGCCTAATATAAAAGGATTTCAGATATCTGGCTTCTCCCAGCCTGCAGTACTTGTAGGAGGTGACTTCTTTGATTACTTCCAATTTGATGAAGAAGAATTCGGCTTTTATATAGGTGATGCCAGCGGACACGGCATACCTGCAGCACTAATGGCTAGAGACGCTGTTACAGGGCTTAGAATGGGGCTTGAAAAAAAGATGAAGACGGTACATATCCTAAAGAGCCTGAATTCAGTTATATTTAAAAGTGTATATTCAACTAGGTTCATTTCACTTTTCATCGGAGAAATGGAATCTAATGGGAATTTTTTTTATATAAATGCCGGGCACCCATCCCCTATTTTAATTCATAAAAAAGAGTCGATCCAGTTAAATTCGACTGGAATGGTAATAGGCGCTTTACCGGAAATAAAGATTAAGCAGTCTTATTTAAAAATTGAGCCGGGCAGTGTATTAATTCTTTTCAGCGACGGCATCCTTGAGAGGCAGAACAAAAAAGGAGAATACTTCGGCATTTCTCATTTAGAGGATATTGCCTTAAAAAGCAATCATGAAAGCTCACACGAAATTATGGAAGAAATATTCCTTGCCGCTGATGACTTTGGTGAAGGCGCTAACTGGGAAGACGATGCTACAGTGCTTGTTATTAAGAAGCTTAAATAATTTCAGCAATAAATTATATCAATAAAGTTATTAAATCTTTGCTTTTCACAAATATTTAAGGTAATACGGCATTTATTTGAATGACATAAAATGCCTGTATACATCTACGGTTATTTTGCATTCAATATTTTGGCAAGGTAGATTGAAATTATTAAATGTTATAATTTCTACCTGTAATATCCAGTCGGGACGGTTGAGGAGTTTATTCAGCTTAAATATCTTTTTATTATTTCAATCCAATCAATAGCATGAATTTCCTTGCTGCGAGTTACGGGCAGTAGCTTTAATATTTAATACACCGCTCTGTAATACTACTGAATCAAGACTGCTTATAATTGTCTCTTCGTTATAAATATAAAATTGTTTTATTACGAAAGTTGTCCAGTTCTGTATATTATAAGCCGTATAAACTCCGTTCCCTTGCATAATATTTTAAATTCAGTCAAAGGCATAGCGGTATAAAGAATTTATTGAAAATTGCTGCCCTTGCAATTTATATTTAGAACATATCATCCAAGGAAACAAAATTAAGTTTTTTAATACCTAATTATAAAAAACGCCGTATCATATAAATGATACGGCGGGATAAGTTTTTTTCTATTACTAGCAAATGATATATTACGAGAAATATTTTATCTTGATTTATAAATTAACAAATGACTTAGAATGACCAGTTGATAATCGGAAATACAGGGAATTGTCCGCCGGTCTTGATAAAATTAATAATGCCTATTTGAAGGCCATATAAACTCTCTGCCATATTCACAAGCCCTAGTTGAAATCCGTTTACATGTTTACCGGTATTAAACCAGCCCCACTGGAAACCCTTAACGTCACTTTGACAGAGGTTTAGTGCACCATTTTGCCAGCCGACTACATTCCCTTCATCAATATTTACAAAACCCCATTGTACCCCTGTAAAACCACCGGTGCCGACACTGTTAACAAGGCCCCAATCAAGGCCTTCCATTGAAACGTTCTTGCCGTATATTATGTTTATGCGAAGTCCAGTAATAGAATTATTCTCCGGAAATACTTGTACAGGATTGAACAAAGCTACATTGATTGGTTTTGATTGAGCATGCCCTGAAGAGGATAAAAAAAGAATAAAGATACCAATGACAGTAAGTGCAGTAATGTTTTTCATGATATGTTCCTTTATTATATTTTTATTTTTATGTTTCCTGTAATACTAATTATAGGAATTAATTTCAAATATCTGAATTAAAAAATCATACTAGAAAATTATTTTATAAACAGATTTTGCTTTAACAGAAAATAACTATATCCTCTTCTCTATTCATGAATTTTCCCGATACAATACTTATCGCTCATATATCTTCTCCCCGCTCAGTTTTTTATTGAATAAATACCGGTTCAATTTACTATTTAGAAAATTATTTCACAAGCAAATAATGTCTTAATAAAGCCGCCTTCATACTCTGAAACTGAAGGATGAATAAGAATATATAACCATTATCAACCGTCTTAATTTATATACTGAAGGTAGTCTTTTTCCGACAAGAAACAGGCAATTGTATAGTCATTTCAATGAGCAAGAGCCACAGGTTATGCATAATAATCATATAATGGCGTGGTTTTCACCCTGAGTATATCAAGATTTGTATATAAGCGTCAGCTCAATAAGTCTATTGTTAAAGTGATTACTTCTTCAAAGTGTTGTAAAACCTCAACCTCTATTTATTTATACGGGGTTAAGATGTTAAAGAATGACAGAAATACATTATCTGCAGGCATACCGTCGTTCGAATTCGTATTTATAATAATTGTAATTTTCTTAACCGGATTGTACCATGCTTCGCTGTTATACCCATATATAGAACCGGACTTTCCAATCCAATCAAAAACTTTTTCAATACCAAAACCAGAGTATTTAACCCCAGGTTCATCCTGATCGTCAACCCATGCAAATCTTTCACTCTTCATCTTATCTGAAAGCAGTTTTCTTTCATACAATTCTTTAGTCCATATTTTCAGATCTGAAATGTTTGAAATAAGAATTCCTGCAGCATCTCCCCATGATGTATTCCAATTTGTTGTTTCAATTGAAGAACCTGTTAATAAAGATGAATAACCGTGATTATATGGATAAGGCAAGTAGTTCGTTATAGGCCAGAACGTGTTTTTCATTCCTAATGGTTGAAAGATTTTTTCATTAAAAACATCTCTTACTTCTTCTCCTGTTACTTTTTTAATTAATAATCCCAATAAAATAAAGTTGGTATTACAATAGTCGTATTTTGTACCCGGTTCAAATAGTATAGGATGACTTAAAGAGAGCGCTATTAATTGTTCCGGAGTAAAGACTTCTTCCCCGTTTGAATTTATGTAAGGTGTCCATAAATTCATATCATTGGTATAGTCGAATAAACCGCTGGTCATATTTCCAAGCATTCGAATTGTAATTTTATCTCCACTGGGAATTTTTAACTCGGGAAAATAAAATGAAATGGATTTATTTAGATCAATTTTGCCTTCGTCTGCCAATATCAAAACTGCCTCTGAAGTAAATGTTTTTGTAATGCTTCCTATTCTGAAATAGTTATTAATATTCATTGGCTCGCTTGTAACTAAATTTGAGACTCCGCGAGTTATATCTAATTCACCTTCCCCTTCTACACTAATATATGCCATCATGCCCGGTGTTTGGTTTTCCATCATTACTTTATTAGCAGCAGCTTGCAATTTTCCAATCGTTTCTTTTGTTAAAATAGAAGGCTGCGGTTCGGTAGGTGATGAAGATTCTTTACATGAGATAGCGATAAAAGCAAAGAGACAAACAATTAGTAAACTGTATAGATTTGTGAATTTCCAGAATTTCATTTTATTTCCTTAATTTAATATTTATTCAACTTTCAACCGGCCGGTTTATTTAGAAGGAGTTTAGATGTCAACATAAGAATAAAATGTTGTGAGCGCCGGATCACCATCCCATGAATTCGAAGTAATAATCATTGTAATTTTTTTATTTGGATAGTACCAAACTTCGGCATTATAACCAGGAATAGAACCATCCTTACCTACCCAATCTTTGTACTTCTCGAGGCCAAATCCCGATTCAAAGCCCGGAAATGTAGTAGCAATCCATGCAGTTCTTTCATTTTTCATATTATTTGAAAGCAGGTTTCTTTCGTTCAATTCTTTTGCCCATATTTTCAGGTCGGAGAAATTAGAGATTAGTATTCCCGCCGCATCTGCACCTGACGGGCTCCAGTTAGTAACATCCACTAAAGAGACGTAGCCGTGATTATATGGATAAGGCAGGTAAATTGTATTTGGCCATAATGTGTTTTTTATTCCCAACGGTTGAAACATTTTTTCATTAAAAACATCTATTACCTCTTCCCCTGTTACTTTTTTAATTAATAAACCCAACAATATATAATTGGTATTGCAATAGTTGTATGTTGAGCCCGGTTCAAACTGTATGGGGTGAGAGAAGGCTATATCTAGTAGTTTTTCAGGTGTGAAGATAAAATGTCCGTTCGAATTATTTATAGGATTCCAAAAATTCATATTACTCGTGTAATCGAACAATCCACTGGTCATATTTCCAAGCATTCGAATAGTGATTTTTTCACCGCTTGGAATTTTTAGATCGGGCAGATAAGAAGAGATCGATTTGTTCAGATCAATTTTGCCTTCGTCTGCCAATATCAGCACTGCCTCTGAAGTAAAGGTTTTTGTTATGCTTCCAATCCTAAAAAAATTGTTAACATTCATTGGCTCACTGGTAACTAAATTTGAGACTCCGCGAGTTATATATATTCCCCTTCTCCTTCCACGCTGATATATACCATCATGCCAGGTGTTTGCTTGTTCATCATTATTTTATCGGTGGCTGCTTGCAGCTTTTCAATGTTATCTTTCGTCAATATAGAAGGTTTTGGATCGGTTATTCCACTATCTTTACATGAAATTGAAATGAAAAAGAAAAGTGCTGAGAATACGATTGGTATATAGAGCTTGTTTTTTGGGGAGCGCATTGTTTCCTCTGTTTATAGTAAGTAGTATTCTTAATTTAAGTAGGAATCGAAACTGACAATTATTTATTGATACTACCATTTATTTTAAGCTCGGTTAAGATACGGTAATGAATCTACTTAAACAAAAGGTATATTAAGAAATCGATTAATTTTTACCGATAATATTACGGATTGCTGTGAACAACCAAACACATACAGTTTAAAATAACGATATTATCCCCGGCTGTCATAGAAATTGTCCCAATTCATTCTGCTCTTGAGTTCAAGAATGAAATTATTCAGTACACAGTCTTAACATGCGTTTAAGTTTCTTTATATTTTAATTATTAAATTTAAGTAGACTTATTTTAAGCGGGTATATAATTATGGCAAAGCTGGGATTAGCATTGGGCGGAGGAGGTGCAAGAGGTTTAGCGCATATAGGCGTCCTCAAAGTACTTGATGAATCCGGTATTAAAATATCTGCGATTACTGGGTGCAGCATAGGAGCTATTATCGGAGGACTTTATGCACATTTCGGAAATGCTATAATGGTAGAAGAATTCATTTTAAAGGCTATCAATGATCCCGCGTTTGCAAGGCTCGACATTGAATCGTTAAACGATAATAACAAAACCATAAATAAAAATTCTCTTGAGAAATTCAGCAAGTACATTAAGACAAGAATCCACGCTATAAATGCCCTCGGTAGATTATCCTACTTCGATTCAAATTCGGCAGACGAAATCTACAATGCTATTCCTGATGTTCCGGTTGAAAGCCTAAGAATTCCTTTCTCCGCAGTTGCTACCGATTTAAACTCCGGAGAAGAAATAAACTTTACCGAAGGAAGTCTGCGCAAAGTTATTAAAGCCAGCTCAGCTATACCCGGAATATTTCCCCCGGTCGGCATCGATAACTATTTGCTCATAGACGGAAGCGCTTCCGAAAGTGTTCCGGTAAGAAAGGTAAAAGAGATAGGCGCGGATAGAGTGATTGCTGTTGATGTTACAAAAAATATTAAGCTCAGCAAGCCGGTAAACAACATTCTCGATGTTCTTTACCGAACCGAAGACGTAACATCTTATCAGCTATCGAAAATAAGATTAACTGAAGCTGATCTGATAATCAGTCCGCAGGTAAAAGCATTATCCTGGGCAGATTTCGATTGCGCTATAGATATAATTCAATTAGGCGAAACAGCTGCTAAAGAAAACCTTGATAAGATAAAAAGACTTTTAAGTTTAGGTTCTTATTCACTTAAAATAAGAAGATATTTTAAAAAATTTAGATAAGCCTATTGCAATTATTTTGCTGTCATAATTTGTCCCGATGGTTTGATAAACTTAACGGCTTTCTGTCTAACTTTAGTGCAGACAAGTTCCATTTAATTCATAAAACCGGAGGCCATCGGGTAGCCCGCCTCGGCGTCAGCTTAAGAGATGGAACTTGGAAAATATTTCTATCTAATTGTGTGGATTTACCCGAAGAGGGAAAATAATTAGCCCTTGCAACACCCCCGGCTAGTATGCTTTTTGTTCTTTAGTGCCTGCAAATATTCCCATTACAATAAACACGGCTGCAATAATGCTTAGTATTGTTGGGAAAAGGAATAAATATATAAGATCAATCAAGCTCAATAACAAATACAATAGAAATACCGGGAACAATATTCTAATTATTAAACTTCTTTGAGAACTGATATATAACGAAGAAACCCATAACAGGACAATTACTAAGAAGTGAAATCTAAAAATAATTAAGCCGTTTCCATTGTAATTATCTGCCATACTCTTTGTTGATCCAATAAAGGGTGCTCTTACATCTTTCATTGACTGTACAACTGTTTTCATCTGATTGTCTTTGGGGTTATCCTACGTTATATATCCTGCGTTGTGGCAGATTAAGAGTAATAAAACAAAAATGCTGCAAGTCTAATAATAAATTTTGATTGCACATATCTTCTCCAATATTTCTTTGATGAAAATCTACGTTATAATATTAAAACTGTCGTATTAACCTGTTGTGTGAATTAGATAAATTATCTATAAAAACAGTTGAAATAAGAGATGCACTACCGTTAACACCAGACTTGAAGAGGCTGTGTGAAAATTCATTATGACAAATTAATATTCTATTTTGTCAATATTCATAAATCCAAATCTAATTTTCACACAGCCTCTATACGGTCTTGTTAGAACCTAAGAATATTATTCGTTTTCTCCGACTTGAATAATTGGTTATGCGCGCTTTCATAATTACTATCAATCAAATCTTAACTTTTAGCTGCCTGTATACTTATAAGTGTCATACCTTCTTCAATGGCTTTTAATATCATCTCGCTTTTATTTGTTAAGTCATGTCTGCTAGCAATCCAATTTGTATCGTTGTATGTCAGCCATACTTTTTCTTTCTCATCTTGCCATGCTAATGCTTTTGCGGGCAAATCAATTCCCGATGTCTGTTTATCCTGCATTAGTATAGTCCCAGCCTTAGGATTCCCAAAAATTAATAATTCAGTCGGTCTAATTAGTAGACCTTGTTTTGCCGCATTGTCTTGATGGTCAATACGCAAAAAAACAGTCAGCCCTTTAGATTCAACAATCAAAGCTAGTCGGTCAATAGTTTCCTTTACAGAATAATCACTTTGAATTGTTATTAGTCCATCCATAATTTTAATGCTTTTATAATTGTTTTATTAACTATTGTTTAAGCATAGCCGTGGTAGGAATGCCTGTTGCCAGACATCCCCCACACAGATTCCGGTCCCCATAAAAACATCTGGGAAAACTGTGCGGTATTATCGCATCGGTCTCCTCAATGATACTCGCTTCCGCATTTAGCAGAAACATTATTTAATATTCCTACCTTGTTACTATCACTCGCAATGAGGTATTTCCCGCTTTGCGGGATTGGCTTCTGAGCCGTTAATATAATTTTTATAAGCCTCTGGCTTAGCCGACTACATACATCGCAATTTTCTAGGCTAAATTGGTTCCAAGGAGTACGGCCTTCCTTACAACTTATCCCGATTTTTTTCGAGAACCTATATAATTCCCTGTGCAATATTCATATATCCGTTCGTTCCTAACTAATTGAACTCCTCGATACATGCAACACTCAGTATGGGCATAATGCTAATATTTACCCAATAAAGACCTTCACTATATAAGAAGCATCAAGCTTAGTTTGACGCACTAACGGCGTAGTTTTTCACCCGTCCGCCTCGAACAGCGATGCTGAATAAAAAGCTACTGCCAATAATTATTTACAAATTTATTTAATAGAACAAAGCCAAACAAGTTAGCCGAAATGGAACGACCAACATTACAATTATAAAAATGCTGAATGCGAAAACGCTATCGAGTTGAAGCACTGGTTGTAAAGCGTTTATTTATTCTCGTATTAATCTTTCTTGTAATAGTTTTTGCATATCTCTACGACCATCTAAAATACAATGAATAAAGACTACTTTTTCTATGATTTGATAAATAATACGATATGGTTTATAGCTTAGTTCTAGAAAATCATCTATTCCAAGTAAACTTAATTCAGAAGGGACATGACCACGATTTGAGTATTCTTGAAGGGACAAACATTTCTCATGCAATTTTGAGTACAATTTTTCAGCTTTTTCTTCTGCATCGTTGAAATAAACATATTGATAGATTTCAAATAAATCTTCTTCAGCAGAAGAAACGATATTAACTTTGAACTTCACGCTGTCCACGTTTAAAATCATTTATACGCTTTCGAACATTGTCAAACGATTTATATAATGTCTTATAATTACCTTTTTTTATTTCTCTCCCACTTAATGCAAGAATTTTTAATAGTGCAATGCTCTCCTGTGTCTTTTCGTATACCTTGACATCTTGAAGAATGACTTTGGCTTCGCCATTATGTGTAATAACTAATGTTTTCTGATTTTCTACAACATCCCTTACAACTTCCGAAGCATGAGTTTTTAAATAACTTATTGGTTTTACCGCTTCACTAAACTTCATCTCGTTTCCTATTTTATAACGACTATAATATAGCTCTTATAGTAGTCTTAATCAATCCGAATATCAAATCGGTTTTCAAGCCTTAGTCGCGGTAGGAATGTCTGTTGCCAAACATCCCGCCGGATAGAGGAGTTGCGCAATTCGCAACCCAGACTCCTACGGAACCAGGCGTTCGGATTTCCCGCACCTGGCTCTTCAAAGACTGATTCACAGCTTAGCATATGATTGCATCTTCCCATATGAAATATGAACCTTTGGATGCAATAACGGATATTCTTTCTTTAGTGCATTGTACTTATCCCAAGTGATATAACCTTTCCAGCTTCGGCTACATAGCAGTTTCCACCAGTACTTTTCAGCCTTATTGTATAATTTCTGTAATGAACCAAGATTTCTACCCATTCCATAATAGTTGTATTGACCTCTGAGCATTTCGTTTATCTTTCTTGACTGTACTTTTATTGTCCAATGTCTTATTTCTTTCATCTTTTCTGTTAGCTTTAATTTACTTCTTCTTAATCTGCTCTTTTCAGTTTTCCTTCCTACCATGAAATTACCTTTGCGGTTTCTCGTGCAATAGTGAGTAAAGCCCAGAAAATATATGGCTTCCATTTCCCTGACTTTCTCCTTTGCATGCCTGGATGCAAATCTTCCGTGTTCATATGAAATCCATTGAGTACATGTCGTAGATACGAATCCCGGAGACATCAAAATATCCCTGCCTATAACGGACATTCTGCTTCTGCCTTTCCTTTAGAGGGAAAAAGTCGGCTGCCTCACATTTGGATCAATATCGGGACTAATTATCCTCTTCACTTTATTCCGGCCTGCGCTCAACCTATCTATGCTTCGCAGTGTATGTTACCATAACCCACGCAAGACTCGGTACATAGCTGGCGGCTAATTTACCATGATGATTATTTCAAATCATTTCCATCCCACAGGTTTTTCACGGCGCAACCCTCGTCAATCCCGGCTCCGTCGGGAAAAGTTTTCCCTTTATATGGCTTACTTACTGATTTGC
>Ga0075269_10000037_pt1 | contig 23466 bp, 25 predicted proteins | sample SF_Rice_5C_0N_10_FD_69773 | JGI IMG/M metagenome (GOLD analysis project Ga0075269, IMG submission 69773) | Rice paddy soil microbial communities from Twitchell Island, California, USA - SF_Rice_5C_0N_105 | ecosystem: Environmental > Terrestrial > Soil > Paddy field/soil | place: USA: Twitchell... | reverse complement strand
TACCCTGATAATATAATTTCTGTTTAAGCGGATCATCATCAATTAACCCAACGGGATTAAACTGACGGGGATTTGTCCTATTGATCTCTCTCAAAAGCTGTTCCCCGCTGCTTCCCGCTCCTATAATAAGAGTGCGCATTTGGTTTGAATTTAATATACTATTCCTCATTACTTCGAGGTACATCCTCTTAGAAATCTTAAATGTAGAGGAAAATAAGACTGTAAAAACGAGATCGGAAAGAAGTATTGATTTTGTAAATCCGGTTAGGCTATAAAGATTAAAACCGTAAACAAAAATAAAAATTAAACCGCTGCTTACAAGACATGCTTTTACAATATTCGCAAAATCCTGAAGCGATACGTACCTCCATGAAATATCATATAATTTAAAAGAAGCAAAGACTAAGACTTTAATAATTATAAATGCCGGTAATACCCAATAAAAGAAGTTGCCGACAAATGTATTGGATCCGAATTCGTTTTTTAATGCAAATGACAAGAACAATGAAGCAGAGAAAGAAATTAGATCAAAAAATATTAATAAAATTTTTCTCATTAAATTAGTCGGGGAGTAGTACATTAAATTATTCATTTCATTATTCCCTTTATTGTATTAAAAAGTATTTTGAAATCGGTAAGCGGCCCCATTTCACTTAAGTACTTTTTATACAAACTTATTTTAATTGGCAGTATTTGATTGATATAAAAAGATTCTTTATCAGCGGATTTTATTAGACTTTCCTCATTTCTAAACTCTATTGCCGCATAATCTGTTATGCCGGGCCTAATATTCAAAATTAAAGAATAATCATTTTTAAAATAATTAACATAGATAGGCAGTTCAGGCCTTGGGCCGATTAAACTCATATCGCCTTTTAATACATTTAAAAGCTGGGGAAGCTCATCAAGTTTTGCCCTTCTAAGGATTTTTCCGATCCATGTTATCCTTGAATCGGAATTCGAAGTTATTCCCGGGCCCATTTTATCGGCATTTTTAATCATACTGCGGAATTTGATTATATTAAAAGGCTTCCAATTTTTCCCCATTCTCACCTGATAAAAGAAAATAGGTCTGCCTGATGTAACTAGAACAACTAAAGATATTACAATAAATAAAGGCAATAGTAATATCACTATAATTAACGAAACGAAAATATCTAAAATTCTCTTTATAAAAAAATACATTTTTTTTGCACTATAAAATCGGGGAAGATTATATTTAATATTTTCATTTCTTATATTTCTCGGTTATCGAATTAACCGTATCTGCAACTCTGCAGATTTGTGAATCGGACAATCCGGGCCAGATTGGCAAGGTAATTATTCTTGGAAAGATATATTCAGAAACGGGAAAGTTTTTTTCTTCCAGCTTAAAAGTATCCCTATAATAAGGATGCCTGTATAAAGGTATGAAATGCACACTTGTTCCTATACCTGATTTTTTTAATTCATCGATTATCTGCGATCTAGAGATTTTTAATCTTTCAATATCAACTAGTATCGGATATAGATGATGTGCGGGCTTTCTATCAATTTTATATTTGTATAGTCTTATAAAATCATTCTTTTCAAACATGCTGTTGTACTTCTCAAAGATCTTCTTCCTTTCCTCTAACATAAAATCAATCTTCTTGAGTTGTGCTATCCCTAGTCCGGCTTGTATATCGGTGAAATTATATTTAAATCCAGGTGCTACTACTTCGTAATACCACGAACCTTCAGAGGAATACCGATTCCATGCATCTTTGTTAATTCCGTGAAGGCGCATAATTGAGCATCTATCTGCTATTTCTTCATCATCCGTACAAAGCATCCCGCCTTCACCTGTAGCTAAAGTCTTTGTTACGTAAAAGCTGAAGCATGTAATGTCGCCTATCGTTCCCACCATCTTATTTTTATACCAAGCCGGCAATGCATGTGCGGCATCTTCAATAATTTTTAATTTATATTTTCTGGCTATGGAAATAATTTCCTCCATGTCGCAAGGATTACCCGCGTAATGTACCGGTATTATTGCTTTTGTTCTTTCAGTAATTGCTTTTTCAACTTCCAATGGATCGATATTAAAGGAATCCTTTTGAACATCAACAATAACCGGCTTAGCTTTAAAGTAACACACAATCTCTGCGGTAGCCGTAAACGTTATTGCAGGAACGATCACTTCATCGCCTTCTTTTAAACCTATAGCTTCTAATGCAAGATGGGCAGCTGCAGTCCAGGAGGATGCTGCTATTGAATGCTTTGCACCAATATATGTATTAAATTCCTTTTCAAAACGGATTGATTTCGGCCCCGTTGTCCACCACCCTGACCGGATCGCTTCCACAACTTCTGTAATTTCATCCTCTGTAATAAGAGGTTTATGAAATGGTATATATTCTTTTTCCATTATGTAAATGATTATCTCAAATTTAATACCGAAGCTTAGTTCCTATTTTTAGCCTATTTTGAAGGGAAACGCTTCATAACTCTACTAAATTTAAGAATTAAACTTCATTTAAGAAAATTTAACTTCAATATCAGTTAAATTCATAATTATATCACTTTCTCATATAAAAATAACATTTTTATCCTTAGGTAAATAACGAAAAACAAGATCCCAATAATTTCAATTATATAACTCAATTATTTCATCTTTTGAACGAAATAATTTGATTAAATAATTTTTATATAAGAGCCGGTATTTATAAATAGCAATATATGTTTAAATGAATATTTTATAATTTATTTCCGGTGACAGAATCAAGAAGTTTTGAAGCTAATTTATCATAGCTATGAAATTTAATTACATATTCTCTCCCGGCTAATCCCATTCTTCTCTTTTCACGGGCATCTTTATTATATAAATTCACTATTGCTTTTACAATTGCGTCTACATTTTCTGCTTCTATCGTAACTCCGCACCCAGCCTTCGTTACAATATCATTACTTGTATTAATAGCCTGAATTATAGGTTTCCCCGCCATCATATAATCTAATAGCTTGTTAGGACTAATTCCATATTTGAAAAGCGGCTGGTTTTGAAGGCTTATATATAATACATCCATTATGGAAAGTAATTTAGGTATTGATTTTCTACTAACGGGATCAATAAATATTATATTATCTAAATTTAATGTCATGGCTAATGATTTCAATTTTGCCTTCTCCGGACCGTCTCCTATTAAAATAAATTTAATAGAAAGGTTTCTAATTTTTGAAGCTGCCTCAACAAATGAACTTAACGCATTTGCTATGCCGTGAGCACCAGCATATGCAATTAAAAATTGACCATTATTCTTAAGTTTTTGTAATTCCTCTATTTTATCCGGGTTGAAATTCTCCGCCTCATTCCAGTCATCTACATTAATCCCATTCGGAACATAAATAAATTTCTCATTCTTCAGTCCATGCTGTTTCATATATTCAAATGCATTTGGAAGAATTGATATAACTTTATCAGACTTCCTATAAGCAAAATTTTCTGCAAACTGGAATAATAAAATCATCGGATGGTATTTAGACATATTACCAAGTTCAATCAATGAAAGCGGCCATAAATCATGCACTTCATATACAAGCAAAGCACCTGTCATCTTAGATAATCTAAAGGCGGGTAAAATATCCAGAGGATATGTTGATGATGCTATTATTATATCTGGCTTAATATCTTTTTTTATAATTTTTGAATACCTGAATAAACCGATTATAAAACAAAGGATATTTATAAATCTTTTTATTCCATTACCTTTGTATCGGGGGGATTTAATCCAGTAATATTTAATTCCATCTATAGTCTCAGCCGCAAATTCATTTTTGATATCCGGCTGTAAAAACCTTACATGTGAAAATGATGATGCAGCAATACTAATGTTATTCCCGCTCTTTATCCATTCCTTCCCTAAATAATATGGCCGGTATTCCATGCCGTGTTTTTTTGAACCGGCATAATGATTAATAATAAGTATATTCATTTTATAAATTTGAAATTATAGAACTAATGATCTTTTCTCCAGCAGTTCCATCGCCGAATAAATCTTTTTTAATTTTAATCTTCATTTTGTTAAGCTTTTTCCCTTCCGATATTATTCTTTCTTTTTGAGCACCTGCTAGTACTGCAACTCTATTTTTTATTAATTCTACCCATTCGGTTTGATCCCTCAAAACAATGCAGAACTTATTCAAAAAATAGCTCTCCTTTTGCAGACCGCCGCTGTCCGTAATTACCCCTTTGCAATTTATTATTAATGTCAGCATATCAAAATATCCAACCGGCTTTATTATCTTTATCCTGCTTGAGAATAGCTTTAGCTCTGACAGTTTTTTCTCTGTCCTTGGATGCAGCGGAAGAATAACTGAAATATCTTTTGATATTTCATCCAATGCTTCGAATATATTCTTCAATCGAAGATTATTATCTGTATTTTCTGCTCTGTGTATTGTTGCAAGATAAAATCCGCCATCTAATCCCTTTATGATTTTCTGTATTTCCTTTGACGGCTTTGCTATCTTACTGTAATATAAAACCGAATCGTACATAACATCGCCTGATTCTATAACTCTCTGCTTAAAAGTATTCCCAACTGCTTCTTTGCCGATCCTCTCTCTTGCTAAATTATTCACCGCAGTTTCGGTCGGACAATATAAAAAATTTGAGACTCTATCTGTAAGTATTCGATTAATTTCCTCCGGCATTTCCATATTAAATGAACGGAGACCCGCTTCTACATGTGCTACCGGAATTTGCATCTTTACCGCCGCTAATGCCCCGGCTAATGTAGTATTTGTATCTCCGTAAACAAGTACGATATCTGGCTTTATTTTTAAAAGACTTTCCTCTATCTTTTGAAGCATTAATCCGGTCATCGCTCCATGCGATTTACCGTTAATATCTAAATAATAGTCTGGTCGGGGAATTTTTAATTCATCAAAAAATATTTGAGACATCTTTATATCATAATGCTGCCCGCTGTGTATGATTACCTCTTTTATCTTTTTATCGCTGGAATATGAATTAAACCTGCGTATTACTCTTGAAATTACCGCAGCTTTTATAAACTGTGGCCTGGCTCCAAGTATTGTTGCCATCTTTATTTTCATTTTATAACCGGGATTTTTTTAATTGTTAATATTACTTTAATGTCGGTCGATTAACTACAGAATTATAAATACTCATCATTTTATTTATACTGTCTTCAATACTATAATATCTTTCTACCCTTATTTTACCGTTTATCCCCATCCTTCTTCTTTCTTCTAGGTCTAATACTAATCTTTCTAGCGCTTGCGCTGCTTGTTGGATATCTGCTTTGTTTATAACTATACCCGTTATATTTTCCTCAACCACTTCCGGCAGCCCCCCAACATTTGTAACTACTACTGGTTTGCTGCACGCCGATGCCTCAAGTACTGATACTCCAAAACTTTCACTGTCATCAATTGATAATGCTGCATGAATATCGATTGTGTTGTGATAAATTGGAACTAATTCCGGACTTATGTAACCGGTAAAAATTGTTCTGCCGGTTAATTCTAATTCATTCGTTAATTCCTTCAAATGGCTTTCTAAAGAACCTCTGCCTACTATTAATAACTTTAAAGGAAGCTCTGGATGCTTGTCCATTACTTGTTTAAATGCTCTAATTAAATATTCAATCCCATATTTTTTTTCTAATGCTTTGATGGTGCCGATTACTATGTCCCCCGGATTAAACAATTCCGCCTTTTTCTGCGGCTTAAATTTGTTCATGTCTATTCCAAAGGGTGTTACTTCAATTTCACTTCCAGTAAAGTTTTTAGTCTGGTGGGCCATTACCTTGCTCGTCGACAAAATCTTTTCAGCTTTGCTTAAAGTATATTTAAGTATCTGCCTATGTATTATGCTTCGATATGGAAAGTTATATACATCTGAGCCGTATACTGATATTATTAATGGATGAAAACCGCTTAATGCTCCAAGCAGGCCGTAGCTTGTTGCGTAATGTGCATGAAGGATATCAGGCGAAAATTCTTTTATTGCCTTCTTAATAGCAGGCAACGCCTTCAGATATTTAATTTTATCGATGCTTCCGTCTTTTTTATTGAATATATCTGTATTAAAATTTAAAGTGGAATAATGCAGATTATTTATGCTTTTGTATTCTCCAATATTAATATCCTGAAGTCCAAATAAGTAAATTTCAATTCCTTTATTGCTTAAATATCTTATCCACTTTATTGTATGTGCTGAATTAGGATCAGCTAGCAGCAGAACTTTCATTGCTTCCCTGCATTTTTCATCGATGCTCCAGCTCATTTATGTTCTTCTTTAACACAACTAGATTCTGATATAAATAAATTATGATTATTAGCAGGATCCAGTATGGCAAGTCTCTTGTTATCCAACCATCAGTCAATAAACCCGTAGATTCAAAAAATGATCGCGCTATCAAACCAATGCCCGAACCGATAATTGAAATCATTAATATATACCATTTTCTATTTGCTCTTACTTCATGCAGTACTTTTGATGCTAAATAAAAAAATATAATAGGTAAAGCAATTGCTGATATAAGTCCCATAATGCCTGTTTCTGAAAATTTGTACAGCAAATAATTGTGCGATTCTCCTGTGCCTGCTTCATTATATATCCAACGTATTTGCGATTCAGTCCAGCTTCCTAGCATAACAGGCATATATTTGTATATGTATAATTTAAACATCCCGGGGCCGCTTCCCCAGATAGGATTATTTTTAATTATCCCAAAAGCAATATCCCACATGTAATATCTTGTATTCTCTAATACTCTGTTTGCGCGGAAAAAAACTCCCAGTATGTCGATTATTCTCGGGAATATTGCAATAATTAAAATTGATATCCCTGAAACTGAATAAAATATCTTTTTAAATAATTTCCTGTCTAGCGTTATTAATATAAATGTAGTACTGAAAAATACGGCCAGAAATGCAGCTCTGCTGTTTGTTAGTAGTAGGGCTGCAATTTGAACTAAAAGTGCAATTACATTTATTATTATTTTACCCTTTTTCCTGAACTCACTAAGAAATAAAATTGCTGTGTTTATTGAGATCGTTATTGCAAATATTCCTCCGGCAGCAGCTACATTATGATAATATCCCCCTTCATGTACTAACCCTTCTACTTCAAGATCAGTTATTGCAGAATGGGTGGTAAAAAAGAAATACAAAATTGTAATTGCTATTATAACACCTGCTGTTAATAGGGCATCTATATATAATTTTATTTCTTTAGCACTCTTTATAAAGCTGTAAAATATATACATTAAAATAAAAAATACCGTGGTCCTTAAAACTTCAATAATTCCAGTTAAAATATTTACGGAAAATAAAGATGAAAATACTAAAACTATAAGTGTATATATGATAAAATTCTTGACTATCCTAGGCACTTCATTAGATTTATTTAAACTTATTCCGAATTCTTTTATGTATTTGTATATTAAAATAATATAAGCCGCAATGTTTATTATTATCCTTAATCCCTCGCTTATATCGCTTGTTATTACTAGAAATGCTATAATGACCGCCGGCAATATGTATTTCTCGTCAGTAACTAATGCCAATATCAATAAAAGTAATGCTGCTATTCCAATCCATAGATATGGCTGCAATACTGCCGCTAACACTCCGGTAATTATGGAGAGCATAATTAAGTACTTTACATTATTAAATGAAATTGATATCAATCTTAAATATTACTTTCCTATTATTTTATTAATTATTGAATAATTTATTATAAAATGAATCTATTCTATTCTTAACTTCATCAACTGAAATTGATTCCATAAAATCAATTTTATCTGCTTTCCTGCCGGCATCTCCAATTCCATATTGCTCGTCGTATTTCGGAGTATTTTTGTTTTCTTTATATATATATTCATGGTGATCTCCATAAGGCAGACTGTACCGGGGATTTGTCGGGCCGTATATTGTCATAGTCGGTTTTCCTAATAAACTCGCTATATATACTGCACCTGTATCACAGCCTACTACAATTGATGACTCCTTTATTATATTAATTAAATCAGTTATCTTTTTTGACAAAAATACTGAAACATTTTTTATTTTTAACTCGGAAATCATTTCCTCATTCATCCGATTCGCGGGAAGAATTAATTTACATCTGTAGGTTTCTTTTAGTATTAAATATAATTCAATAAACTTATTGAAATCCCACTCTTTTGATTTCCACCCCGCAAATGGATGGATTACTATATACCCGTCCTTATTCAAAGATTTACCGAAATGCTTAAGCCCTTCTTCATCTTCAACCTTTATTATTAACTTCACTGCATCTAGGTATAAATCCATTAAGTGTGGAAGACTCCTCCTTGGAATATAATCTGTATATATTTTTCTGAAATATTCGTCATTAAATCCAGCTATCCGCCTTGCTTTACTATTAAAAATAAGGGAAGCAGAATTTATTGCACCTGTAAGGTCTATTATGTAGTCTGCTCCTAATTCGTTAATTCTTTTTTTGATTTTTGAGCTGGCTATCCTTCCGTCAATATAAAATTGATCCTTTTTTAGGACAATATAATCTAAGTCATCAAATACAAGTTGATATATTTGTTTTGATTCTTCAAAGCAGACTACTGTGATTCTTCCTCCATATTTTATTTTAACGGCTTTAATAGCCGGCACGGTGAATACTGTATCTCCGAGTTTATGAAGTGAAATTATTAGGATCCTATCATGATTTCTTTTTGGTATTATTACAGCTTTTCTTACAAATGCGAAAAATAAATCTGCCGCCAAACGCCCTAATTTATATGATAATGAATTTCTCTTTATATATCTTGAAAACTCTGTCAAATCAAAAATCCTATTTAATACATATCCCTGATATTAAGTAATGAAGATTCTCTGACAATATTTTGTCAAACAATATGGTGTCAACTTTTCCTAAAATCTTTTTCTGCCTTTCATTCCTTCCAAAACATCCTAAAAATCCAAAAGTTCTGTATTCGAATGATGTGAAGTCTGCAAATAATTCTTTCATTTCCTTTACTGTAAAATACCGCCAGTTATTTCTTAAAGCTCCGTAGCGGTTCCTTAACAACTTATGAAGAAATGAAGAAGATAAATTCTCTGCAAATATTAGTACGCCTCCTGGTTTCAATGCTTTCTTTACTTGTAAAATGACTTTTTTAGCGACCGCTAGTTCGTTCTCTCTAACAATCCCTCCTAATAAAGATTTGAAACATATTATATCGAAATATTCCGTGTATGGTATAGATAAAGCGTCTATTATGCTGTATTCGATTTTGTGCCCCAATTTATATTGCTTATGGATGTTTACCGTTACTTGGGAAATTTCTTTATAACCTGAACAAATGACTTCACTCCCTCTATATCCTAACCATAATGATAGGCCGCCGTTCTCTCCGCAGCCTAATTCCAATGCTTTGGTGCTATTTAAATTTACTTTAATATATTTTTCCCATAATCCTATCGATTTTGACCAATTGGCTGCATCCCAGAAAAATGCATCGTTTATTAAATCTTTTTCCCGATTAACTTCCATGTCTAATCTACCTGGCTTTTCCCTTTTTGTAAATCGCACCCATAGCTTTTTCGAATTGCTTCATCGCTTCGTAATTAAGCAGTTTAAAATTTATTAGATACGAAGCAAGAAATATTAGTATCTTAAATATATCCCTTAAATAAGCATCTTTGAATATGCTTTCTGGAATCAGTATTACAGATAATAGGAAGCTGATTATTCCGTTTAATATGTCAAATGAGAATTCTTTTATAAAAGATATTGCTTTTAATTTTAATTTTATCACAGTAACTCCGATTCCAAAGAAAAAGAATAACAGATAACTTAAAGATGTTGATATTGCTAATCCGTCTTGCTGAAAGTTTTTAACTAATAATATGTTTGCAGCTACTTTCGATATAAAAGCTATTATTGTTATTACTAATAGGATTTTTAATTCATTTGCACTGTATAATAACTTATTTATAACTGCATATGAAGAGTAAAATACTAGACTTATCGAGTAATATTTCAACACTTCAAATGTCATTTCCGTCGCCCCGGCATTGAATTCTCCCCGCTGAAATAATATTCGTATAAATACATTTCCGTATAAGATCAATATCATGCTTATCGGTATAAATAGGAATAAATTCACTCTGAAGAAATTATCTAGCTTGCTCTGCACTTCTTCTTTGAAGTTGGAACTAAATGACTGTGAAAAACTCGGGAATATTGCCGTGGACAGCGCAACCGAAATTATCGTAACTGGAAGAAGATAAAGATTCATCGCATAATTGAGCGATGCTATACCGCCTTTTTGGACTTCATCAAAAAAATATCTGTCCGCTAATAGATAGATTTGACTTATTGTTTCTATCAGTATGGTTATAATTAATGAGCCTGTTACTATTGATCTGATATTGCTGCTTTTTATAAATAAAAATATATTTAATTTAACTCTTCCGGCTGTCTTGACTACCAAATATATCAATTGCACCAGGCTTCCCAACGCATAGCCTGCTGGTATTGTATAAACTCCTATTCTATTGGAAAATAAAATCACTAGTACTATAATTGATATATTCAAACAAAGCTGCGAAACTGCAGGCGCTCTGAACTCAAATTCCGATTGTAAAAATGCAGCTAGTATTGCATATGACGCATTTAAAGGTATGGTTAATAAGAATATCCTGAAAACTTCAAGCGCTGATATGTATTCTGCATACGATGCTTCATGAAGATAAAACCTTACTATAAAGCCTGAGAAATAATATAGTGCTACCGCAAATAACAATCCAAATATCGTAAATATCCAGAATGCTGAATTTGTAAATGATTCAATTTTCTCCGGCTCATCAATCTTCGTCTTATTATAATTAGGTATAAAATAATTCTGCCCAAGATATAAAATAATCGAGTTGATGGTTATCGGTAAGACTGCTCCGACAAGGTATAAATCATATTGCGTGTTTAATCCGAAAAAATTGGCAAATACGATCTCCCTTATTAATCCGAGCCCCTTCCCTATTAATCCCACAAAAGTAATTAGAATCGTTGCTCCTGCTACAGTCGAGGTGAATTTCCTGTCAGCCATTAAGTCTTATATATTCATAATATTTTTACTAAATAAACTCTTAGCACAGACTAAGAGTAATATCAATTATCTTAACATATTATTTATAATCTCTAAACCCTCCATTTCTTTCCACATCTCATTCCCAAACTCCGTTTGAGAATGAGCAACAGCGAAACTCTGTTTCGCATATTAAAACAAAGTTTCAAATAATCCCTTCCCAAGCAAAGCTTGAGAATGAGAACCAAATCCAGTATCTTGCATCAAGTATCTGAGAGAAAAATTCTTAGATTTTATTGTGAAGGAATCCATCACTTCTAATTCCCACACCATACACCATTTATACTACTTTCTTAAAATACTCCAGCGTAATCTTCAATCCTTCTTCCCTCCCTACCTTCGGCTCCCATCCTAATATTTTCTTAGCTCTGGAAATATCCGGCTGCCTAACTTTCGGATCATCTTCTGGCAGATCTTTATAAATTATTCTGCTCTTTGTTCCCGTTAGCTTTATAACTTCTTCTGCAAATTGTTTTATTGTGATTTCAGATGGATTACCGATATTTACAGGATTGGTTTCCTTCGACATTAACAATCTAAATATGCCGTCAACTAAATCAGATACATAACAAAAGCTTCTTGTCTGCGAGCCGTTTCCGAATACTGTTAGGTCTTCTCCTCGTAAAGCCTGTCCGACAAATGCCGGTAATGCTCTTCCATCGTCCAATCGCATTCGTGGGCCGTATGTATTGAATATTCTTACTATCCTCGTTTCAACTCCGTGATATCGGTGATAAGCCATCGTAATTGCTTCAGCAAATCTTTTAGCCTCATCATAAACCCCCCTAGGGCCTATCGGATTAACATTACCCCAATAATCTTCCGTTTGCGGGTGAACATTAGGATCACCGTATACTTCCGAAGTCGAAGCAAGAAGCATCCTGGCTTTCTTCTCTTTTGCTAAACCTAACACCTTATGAGTCCCCAAAGAACCTACCTTTAATGTTTGAATTGGAAGCTTTAAATAATCTATGGGGCTTGCAGGTGAAGCAAAATGTAATATATAATCAATTCTTCCAGGAAGAAAAATATAATTTGTTATATCATGCTTAACAAATGAAAAATCTTCATTACCGGAAAGATGTGCTATGTTATTTATATTTCCTGTTATCAGATTATCAACACAAATTACTTTGAATCCTTCAGTAATAAGCCTGTCGCAAAGATGCGAACCGAGAAATCCTGCCCCTCCTGTAACTACTGCCGTTGGCTTAAACAATTTTGTTCTCCTTGTTTTCTTTTAAATAACTGTGAGTGCTTTTTTCTTTTAGTAATACTATTAAACACATAAACAGAAATACAAAAACTCCGCCCATAACTGATGAAAAAATAGTACGCGGCGATGATGCTTTTAACGGAGGTATTGCCGGGTCAAGTACCTGAACTGTGGGCAAGTCTTTATTTTCCTGTATCAGTTCCTTATAATATTGCTGCTGCAGCATTGAATATACTTCATTCTGTATCTTAACCTCACGCAGAAGATTGGTTAACTTTTTACCTAGCTCTGGAACATCCTTAAACGTTAGAAGGTAATCCTGGTTTCCCATTTCCATCCTGGAATATTGATCCTTTAACTGCGCCAGCTTGTCCTTTAATGCAACCAGTGCTTTGTTATCTTCACGCAGATTGTTTTGAAGAGTCCCTATCTCAATTTCGGTCTTTACAATTTCAGCCCTGATTGATGCTGCAGCATCTATAGCTGCGCTGACTTGCTGCGGAAGTGAAACGGCTTTATTTTTTTCCTGGAAAAACATCAGTTCATTCTCAACAGAATCCAGCCTGACTTTTGTTTGTACAAGCTGCTGCTGTATAAATTCCCTTGTCTTCTTTGCCGTCGAAACTAATTTATCCCGGTTAATGTTATCAAGCGCTTCAGTAAAACTATTTGATATCTTAGCTGATATGTTTCTTATCGAATCTGTCTGCCCGGTAAACATTGGGAATAATGTACTTGTTACGTTAACATTCAGCGAAATTATCCCTTCCTTAGAAACTTCTACGTTCAAATTATTATCAAGTTTCTCAGCAGCTCTGTATTCATTCGAAATTCCATAAATCTTTTCAAGATTATTTTTCTCAACAACATAAAGCGCAGCAGACCTGCTCTTCAAAATTTGCATGTACAACTGAGAATTCGATGAAGTCCCGCCTTCCATAAGGAAATTAGAAAAATCCTGCCCTCCTAGCAGGCTCTCAAATCCTTGCATCTTGGAACCTTGTTCAGGAGGTAAAATTGTCACGGTTGAATGGTAAGTAACCGGATAAATAAATAAAAGTATTAGAAATATTATAATTGTTGCAAGGATTGTTGTTTTGAAAATCCTTTCTCTATGAGTAATAATTATATTTAATATTTCGTGGTAACTCAATTTTATTTCCTTGTTGCTACTACTACCGCAATTGTAGCTGCTATTATTGCTGCAAGCTGGCCTACAACTTGTAATGAGGTTGTAAAAACATCCCAGAACTTAGGTGCAGGTGGATTTTCCGGAACCCAGATTGCATCGCCGGGGCTTAGTGAATCAACTTTATCGGCTTCTATCCATTCGCCGGAATTCGCCCTTATAACCCTTACGTCACCCTTTTCAGCACGCCAGCCGAATCCGCCTGCTAGCCGTATATAATCATCAACCTTCAAGTTTTTCTGGTAAATAATATTGCCTGCATTATTTATCTGCCCAAGCATTATAATATAATTTTTTGCTTCGGGAACATCGATTACATCCCCTCTTTTTAAAATTATATTTTCAGATTCATTATGATCTTTAAATAATGCGACGAAATCAACAACAACGACTCCTTTCCTCTGCCTCGATTTAGCTTTGAAATAATCATATTCATCATCCGTCATATCTTTACGCTGCATTGTTTTTAAACGATCAAATTCAGGATCCTTTTCTACCGTCCCCTGGCTTCTTGTAACAGTTGCGTCTTCAAGTGAGGCTTCTTGTAAAAACCCTCCTGCTTGTTTTATTATATCCTCAAGTGTTGTTATATTTTTTATAATTTTATAATAACCTGGGTACCTTACCCATCCTTTTACCAATACAAATCTGTCAACATAATATTGCGGGATCTGCCGAACAATTATCATGTCCTGATTATTTAATATTATGCTTTTATTCTGAAGGTCTTCATATGAATAATATTTACTTATTTGGCTTTTCCCTTCGGAATCAAATCTAACTATTTCAATTGTGTCTCTTCTTGCTTTGCTTAAAAGCCCCCCGGCTAGCTTAATTAGATCCGATGCAGTTTCGTTTGGAATATACTCATATATACCGGGATATTTTACTTCCCCGCTTATATTAACTACTTTATCTACTTTATCAACTATAACTGCATCCCCTTCGTGAAGGAGAGGATTGTTTTTTTTATCACCGTATCTTAAAAATTCAAGTAAATCATAAATCTTATCTTTGCCGTCATTACTTTTAATATCTATATTACGGTAATTCGAGGTTGTTGTCAGCCCATATGACTTTACAATCAGATCAATTAATCTGGCATTACCGGGCAATGTATACGTCGAAGGTTTCTTTACATCCCCGAGCAGCGATACTCTGATCTTCCTAATATTTACTAATGAAATAAATACATCTACGTTCTTATAATATTTATCTATAGCTGATGTAATTTTTCCTTTTGCTTCAGTAAATGTCGAATTATTTAGATCTACTCCGCCTACCTTCGGAATAAATAGATATCCATCCTGGTTAATCCTTGTTGTGTAGATTGCATCCTGTAGACCGCTTATTGAGATAAAAAAATTATCTCCGGTCCCTACTATATATTCATCAGGATTTACACTTTCATCGCCAACAGCCGTAGCATAATTAGCCACAATGGAAGTATCTATTGATCCCCCACTAAATGACCTTTCTTTATAATCTGGCAGATTCTGTGAGAAGGCTGACTTGTATATAAATACTGAAATGATAAAAACGAAAATTGTTCTTAATCTGATCAAATCCTCCAATTACTAAATATTAATGTTGAAAAATTATGAAATAAATTCAATACTTCAAATTTTTAAGCTTATTTTTCGAAGGGAAAATAAACTGACCATACTTCCGATTATCGGCCCCACACCCAAAACTAAGACTAAAAAATATAAATTGTTGATGCTGAACATCTGATGTATTTCTTCAAAGCTTTTTAAATAATAGTTTAATAAATAAAACACTCCTAATGATATAACCCCCGCAATAATTCCAATTAAGATGCAATTTAACACAATCGGCATCTTTATGGTTGATAGCTTCGCGCCGACAAGTTTCATTGTCTCCAGTTCTTCATATTTTGATTTTGTAACCAACTTTACTGTACTAAATACAATATAAATTGAAATAAAGAAAAGTATCCCTGTAAATACAAAAATATATGTTTGAATTCTTTTAATGAAAGAAAGTATTTTATATACAAATCCCTGCTGAAATACTACATCATCTACACCATTATACCCTGAAATTATAGAAACAACTTTATTCAGTGAATCTTTCTCAACATATCCTTCTTTCAAAGTTATCAGGAATGATGCTGGAAGCGGATTATAATCTAATACCTTCCTGAAATCCTCGCCTGTTTCTTTTATGAATTCTTTAGCTGCCTGATTTTTATCAATATAATTTATTGTGTTTATAAAATAACTGCTTTTAATTCTTGACTGCAGCTGACTTATTTCTTTGTTTGTCAGAGTATCTTTAAGAAAAATATTTATGCTTACGTTCTGCTTAATATTTCTTTGCAGCTCATTAGATAACTGAATTGAAATTAAAGAAGCTGTTATTAGAAATACGGAGATGCTCATCGAAATTAAAGAGAGAAAAAAGGAAGACTTTGCCCGTCCGATCAGCTTAATGGATTCTTTCAGCCAGAAAAATATCATTGAGTATAACTCTGTGTAAAATTTTCACTGCAAATTTAAGTATTTAATTCTCTTACCCCAAACTAAACCAATTTAAGTTAAATCTATCAGTTTCTTATAATGGCAATGAAATTTACTTACTCAATCTTAAAGTCTTTGTTTCTTCTTACTTGCCTCAACTTATAATGGATCCGGCTAAGTAATAATATTTTTACTTAATTCCTACCTCCCGGATAATATTACCTTAAAGGTTAAGTGTTACTACTTAAAAATATTAGAAATTTGACTCATCAATCCATTTAGATATCATCCACTTATTTGTAGTTGGATCTTTCTTTAATGTCATATTTACTCTGCCGTCTAACCTTTCAACATCAGTCGGATTGAATGTTATCGTAAGGTTAAAGCCTCTTACAATTGTAGCTGAGGTTGAGTCACTGCTGGTTAATACAATATTATTCCATATTAGATCTAAGCGTTGTGAATTTTGGAAGAGGCCGTATGTTGTTTTCATCTCATCATCTCTTCCCCATGATACATCAATTCCATGGTCATAATCATGGTATGTAAAAACAAAATCCGAATTTATTAGCCTTCCGTATATAACTGTATCGCGAAATGTATATGCATATTGAAAGTTTTGAAATACACCGTCAGTTGTAGTTTGATCGGAAAGCGCAGAAGTAGAATTATTTGAGGATTCATCCAAAGCAGGCGCAAAAGGATTCCTGCATCCCGTAAAAACTATTATCAGAATATAAAATAAAAATGAAATATATAAACTAAGCTTTGAAATTATGTATCGTTGGAATTTAGTTTTATATTTTTCATTATTCCAAAGCTTCATAATACCATAGCTCCACTATTCCGATTAATGAAGTAATATGCTTTTTGACTGATGCCGTATTTTATTACAGTCTTAATAGTATGTCCTCCCCTTCAATTCACTCCAGCTCGGAAGATTAGTGTTTTTATTATCCTGCCAGTAATAAATACTCCAAATTGAACGGGAGTCTCTTATGATATTGAATCTTAAGTCGCCCTGATAATTTTGCGGAAAGTTCGGATCGTTTGTCGGGACATTAAGAAAGTATGAAGCAGTGTATATAAGGCTGTCCCCCTGCGGGCTTTCTGAAACATTAGTTAATGTTAATGTTATCGGCAGATCTGTAGGAATCTTGGTCTTTAAATTGTTAAAGTATTGCTCCTCATTCTTCTTTCCCCAATTATCCGATAGCGAAGGATACTGAGATATTGCCGCACTTGAAGGTGAAAAATAAAAAACTTTTTGTGAGAATGATGAATCTGATAAACACGCCGAATAATTTACAACACTCTTATCTTTAAGAGAGTTAATAAAGTTTGAAATTAATATATCCGGGGTTATGGCTTGCTGATAATCAGAACGGGGTTGTGTTGGAGCCTGTGCAGTTCGGGTTGTAAAGAGATCACATCCGCTGAAAAGTATTGCAAATAATATTAAAATTAACAGCTTCATTTCTGAGCTATTATTATAATTCTAGGTGAGGTTTCTATGTTGAAATCATTTCCGCTATAATCACCAAAAAATGCTTTAATATTAAAACCGGCCGTGCTTATAATATTTGTTAATTCTACTTTACTGTACATTTTTACCGACTCGTGGTATATCTTCTCAGTTTCGTTTTTACGAATTGCAATTTGCTTAATTACACGGTCATTTTCAATTCTTCTTTTCTGTGATATATATCTGTCCTTGTATTCAACATTTGTTTCCGCAACTAAATTATTTTCTATAAACCGCCGGTTTAAGAAATCTATTACAAAATAACCTTTATGTGTAAGGTGCTCGTATGCGTTTTTTATTATTTTAGAATTTTCATCATCTGTTTCAAAATACCCGAAACTAGTAAATAAATTTACTGCTAGACTGAAATCATTCATTAAAGTGAAATGTCTAATATCCGAGCGAATGAATTGTATTCTTACTTTTTCTTCTAATGCAGATCTTTTGGCAATAGATAATAAATTCTGGCTTAAATCAATAGCTGTAACTTCAAAACCTTTTTTAGCAAATAAGATCGAATGCCTTCCGGTTCCGCATGCCATATCTAATACTTTTGCACCGGCAGATATGTCTGTATTATTTAATATTAAATCGACTAGTTTTATGGCTTCTTTTTCATTTCTATTTCGATAGACAATCAGATATTCTTCTGTATCAAACCAGTCTTTGAACCATTCAATCATTAGAGTTCTATTCTTCCAAGCATGGCTCTGCCGATTGTGGCTTCGTCAGCAAATTCAATGTCGCCGCCAATTGGCAGCCCACGGGCAATTCTTGAGACTCTTATATCAAATGGTTTTATTAGTTTTGCTAGATATAATGTAGTTGTTTCCCCTTCAGTATCTGGATTTAAAGCCAAGATAATCTCCCTTATGTCTTCTGCCTCAAATCTTTTTATCAATTCTTTGATCCTTAATGATTCTGCTGTAATTCCTGATAGGGGTGATAGTACACCCCCTAATACATGATAAAGCCCGTTGAATTCATTTGTCTTTTCTATAGCAAGAACATCGCTTGCATCTTCGACTACACATAATAATGACTTATCACGTTTTTCGCTTTTGCATATTTCACATAACTCTTCTTCGGAAAGATTAAAACAACGCGAGCAAAATCTCAATTTTGTTTTTAATTCTATTATCGACTTGACTAAATTATCAACAGAATCTTTTTCCGACTTTAATATGTGCAGCGCCAACCTTTGAGCTGTTTTTCTTCCAATTCCAGGCAATTTGCTCAATTCCTCAATGGCAGCTGCTAAAGGTTCTGCAATCTGCACGGTTAAAATCCTGGTATATTAAGCCCCGGAGGCAGCATCCCTTTTGTAACTTTACCCATCTCCTCCTCAGCAAGCTTATTTGCAGCCTGTAGTACTTTGTTTACGGCTGCTACAATTAAATCTTCTAGTATTTCTTTCTCGTCTGCTTTTATGACCTGGGGGTCAATTTCCAACGATACTAATTCTTTATTTCCGTTAGCAGTGGCTTTTATCATCCCTCCGCCTGCTTCTTCACTTACCATCAATTCTCCAAGTTTGCTCTGTACCTTCTGCATTTCTTCCTGCATCTTTTGTACCTGTTTCAGCATTCCTTGCATTCCACCCTTCATTAAAGGCCTCCTGTCTAGTTTTGTCTACAGTTAATTATTAAATTTTGTTTTTTATTTTCCGGTAAATATAATATATTCGATTGACTTTTTATACCTAATTTTTATAATTTCTATGCATAAATTTCAGAGGGAATATAAACGCTGAATAAAATAAACGGATTTAATCACGAAGAAGAAGAAATTGCTAAAAAAGATATCTTCTTTGACGAAAAAGATTATATCATAATCGAATACGAAGATGCTGTTTCGCTTAACGGTGATAAAAAAGTTAAGATTAAAAATCTTGGTGAGAAATTTGCGTCTATTAACTCTTTCTTTTTTGATTATTTAAAAGAATATCATATTCCGGCTGGTTTTATTAGAACAAATGGGAAAAACTCTCTTAAATTGATTAAACACAAACGATTCCCTTTTGCTGTTAAAATTTTGAACGTTGCAGATAAAAGAACTGCTAAAATATTTAACATAAAAGAAAGTGAAGTACTAAATCTCCCGGTTTTTGAAATTCATACTGGTAATGGTAAGGATACTTTGATTTCAGAAAGCCATTTAATCGCTTTCGACCTTTGTACTGTAGAACAAATGAAATTAATAAATAGAATTTGCTCTAAAGTTAATGCTGTACTAAAATCCTTTTTCGAAAGACGCGGTTATATTTTGGCAGAAGCTAATTGCCATTTTGGCAAATATGACGAAAAGATCTTTTTAGTCGATGATTTTACGCCTAAAAGTTTAAAAATTATTCCTCTAAATAAATCAGAAAAATCTATCGACCCTTACAAATTCTCCACCTCAGCCGAGATTAAGCACTACACCAACCACCTTTTCAATATAATGAGTGCTCAATAAAAAATGTTTACTAAATACGGATTTTCTACTCTTGGAATAATTGCTATATCTACGCTTTTACTAACTATTTTAGCTTATTTTGTAAGTAATGAAATTATAAAATCGCTTTTAATTTTAATTCCGCTCCTTTTCCTTTTATTTTCTTTATATTTTTTCAGAGACCCCGATAGAGTTACGCCGCAAAAAGATAACATAATAATTTCACCTGCTGATGGAAGGGTTCTTTGCGTTAAAGATGTCTTAGACAATAAATACATCAATGGGAATGCAAAACAAATATCCATCTTCATGTCGCCGCTGAATGTTCATGTAAACCGGATTCCGATAAACGGCAAAGTCGAATATATGAAATATTACAAGGGCCAATTCATTTCGGCTTTTAATGATAAAGCATCTGAAAAAAACGAACGTGCAGAATTCGGCATTATGAGCAGCTTCGGTAAAATACTTTTTACTCAGGTTGCCGGTTTTATTGCCAGAAGGATTATCTATGAAATTAGGCCTGGTGATTCGGTTATTGCAGGCAAGAGATTTGGGATGATAAAATTCGGCAGCAGGGTCGATGTTATTGCACCTCTATCATGGACACCTAAAGTTAATAATGGAGATCGTGTGAAAGCGGGAGAGACTATTTTATTTGAGTATGAAAATTGATTAAGAATCGCTTCAGAGTTACTCCGTCTGTAATTCCAAACCTGTTTACCGCAATGAATATGTTTTGCGGTTTCCTTTCTATTATAAATGCTAGTGAAGGAAAATATACTTACTCCGCCCTTCTCATCATCATTGCGGCAGTGTTTGATGCACTTGACGGGATAATGGCAAGACTCACACATTCAAGCAGCGAGCTTGGCGTTGAACTCGATTCACTTTCGGATTTGATAAGCTTCGGCGCAGCTCCGGCTTTTCTTATTTTTAAAACTCAACTAATAAATTATAACTCTGTCGGTGTTATTGTCAGTTCTCTAATTATGATCGCGGGAGGCTTTAGGCTTGCCAGGTTTAATGTGCAGCTTGTCGGTTTTAGTAAAGCATATTTTAAAGGTCTTCCCATCCCTTCCTCGGCAATAACAATTTCAGCGTTCGTCCTTACTTATTATAAAGACGGCATCGGTATCGAGGCGCCTTATTCTTCTTTTACTATACCGCTTATTTTAGCTCTTTCATTCTTAATGGTAAGCACTATTAAATATGATACTCTCCCTAAATTTACTATCAAAGGAATTAAAGAAAAGCCCGCTCACTTTGTTTTCGTTCTCCTTTGCATAGTTCTCCTAATTGTTACATCCGGCAGGGCTCTCTTCTATATCTTTGTTTTCATCATCTTATTTGGTATTTTTCGTCATCTTTTTTATATACTTGCTAAAAGATTCTAAAGTATTATTGACCGGATATAATTATTAATTAAAATTTAGAGTAGATAATTTGTTCAAAGCTAAAGTCCTGATAAAAAGACGTCCTTCAATCCTCGATCCTCAAGGTAAAGCAGTTGAAAAAGGTGCTTTGCACCTGGGATTAACCAATATTAGAGATACACGTATTGGCAAATTTATAGAGTTCACTGTAGATACCAACAATAAGCAGACTGCTGAAAAAGAAGTTAACGACTATTGCAATAAACTGCTTGCCAACCCTATAATGGAAGATTTCGAGTTTACTTTGTCCGAGTATAACCCTTCTAAGGAATTGTAAAATGAAATCTAAATTTGGTGTTGTCGTATTCCCAGGGTCAAACTGCGATCACGATGCTTATTATGCACTGAAAAAAATTATGAATGCAGAAGTAAATTTCCTCTGGCATAAAGACCATGATATTCAAGGCTCTGATGTTATAATCCTCCCCGGCGGTTTTGCCTACGGAGATTACCTTAGGTGCGGCGCGATTGCACGATTCTCTCCCATTATGAATTCAGTAATCGAATTTGCTCATAAAGGCGGTATCGTTATCGGTATATGCAACGGATTCCAGGTACTTTTAGAAGCTGGCTTGCTGCCCGGTGTTATGATTAAAAATAAATCCCTTCAGTTCGTCTGCAGGGATGTATATCTGTCTGTTGAAAACAAAAATACTATTTTTACTAAAATGGTCACTGATAATAAGCCTCTAAAAATTCCAGTTGCTCATGGAGAAGGGAATTATCTTGCTGATCAGGAAACCTTGAAATCTTTAATAGATAATAATCAGATCGTTTTCAAGTATACTTCTAATGTTGGGAAAGATTTAGAAGATTTTAATCCGAATGGCTCAACTTATAATATTGCCGGCATAATTAACAAAGAAGGCAATGTACTTGGTATGATGCCCCATCCGGAAAGAGCATGCGATCCAATTCTTGGAAAGACTGACGGCAGAGTGTTTTTTGAATCTATTTTAAGTAGTTTAAATTAAGGAGTCAACATGTTTGACAATATGGGTATGGGCGAATTAATAATTATCTTACTTGTTGTTTTGGTTCTCTTCGGCTCAAAGAAAATACCGGATCTTGCTCAAGGATTGGGCAAAGGAATAAGAGAATTTAAGAAAGCTATCAAAGACGTACAGGAAGATATTAAAGTCCCGGACGATAATAAAAAAACCGATAATAAATCTTAATGTCATATCGGATTAGGTATTTTTGTATAAGCTGATATTCATTTCACTTTATAATTTATACAGCTATATCTTTTTGCGAATAATATGAATAATTAACAAAAAATAATATGTCCTCAAGGAGTAGTAATGTTTGATGATCTAAGCTTCGGGAAACTGTTGGTAATTGCTTTGGTAGTCATGGTTTTATTTGGTGCTAAAAAGATCCCTGACCTGGCCCAAGGCCTAGGTAAAGGAATCCGTGAATTCAAGAAAGCACTGAGTGGTATAGACGATGAAATAAAGTCTTCTAGTTCTGAAGAAAAGAAAACTGAAGATAAGAAGGTATCTTAATTCATAAATATGCCAATTAACTTAGTCGAAGAGTCCGGCTGTCCATTATAATAAAAAAGCCCTTCTCTATTGACTTCACTTTTTAATTCAATTATTAACTAGTTAAATACCCCTTTGTCTAATAACTAAGGGTATCTCAATACTTAAAATTTTTAATTAAAAACAGTGCGGGATGCTCTTGCTTCCTTATAAAAATAATTTATCGAAACTTGAACTGATTAAAAAAGGCAAGCTCTCTCTAAAAGAGAACCTCGCTTTTTTTTTGGATAGAATAGAAAAGAATGCTCATCTTAATGCTTTTAATTCTGTCTTTGCAGATGAAGCTGTAGAACGAGCGATATTAATTGAAGATAAAATCAAATCAGGCACGCATGGTCAACTTGCAGGACTTGTTGTAGCAATTAAAGATGTTCTGGCAATAAAGGACAGGCCAAATACTTGCTCTTCAAAAATTCTAAAAGATTTTGTTGCTATTTATCATGCAACTGCCGTCCAAAAACTTATTGATGAGGATGCAATAATTATTGGCAAAACTAATTGCGACGAATTTGCG
>Ga0075269_10000036_pt1 | contig 23743 bp, 24 predicted proteins | sample SF_Rice_5C_0N_10_FD_69773 | JGI IMG/M metagenome (GOLD analysis project Ga0075269, IMG submission 69773) | Rice paddy soil microbial communities from Twitchell Island, California, USA - SF_Rice_5C_0N_105 | ecosystem: Environmental > Terrestrial > Soil > Paddy field/soil | place: USA: Twitchell... | reverse complement strand
TAAATATAATATTTTACTGAAATATTGCCATGCTCCTTAAAGGTAATGGCTATTAAAATATTATAAAATACATGAATGATTTTATCTGCTTTAGATTAATATACATATCCAGTAATATTACTATGCAGAACATGATTATAAATAATTAAAATGATTAAAATTTTATTCTAGGCATTCTGGAGGGCAAAAGCTTAAAACATGAGGGAATCTCTATCTATTTGTAAGCCATTGGCTTAACTGTCAAATTCAATATTATAAACAATATGAGGTAAATATGAAAAAGATCGCTTTGTCTTTTTTAATGATCGTACTTTGTTTTGGTTATGCAACTGCTCAAACAGTTAATATGCCATCTTTCAGCGGAGTAATGTTTGGGGATTACTTCTATTATATGAGTGCTCACGACGGCTCGCTTAGAGACTTTAACGGTTTCGATTTGAGGAGAATCGATTTCGCTGCCGATTATACAATCTCCAACACGTTTTCATCAGAGTTCCGACTAGAGGGTGACGGAACACCAAATTCTCTAACACCCGGAGGCAAATTCGGCGTGATGGTTAAAGATGCATGGTTAAGATGGCAGAATATCTTTCAAGGATCTGATTTGTACTTTGGTGTATCGCCAACCCCAGCATTCACTGTTTCTGAAAATGCATGGGGCCACCGGTTCCTTGAAAAAACTATTCTTGATTATAACGGCATTGTCCCCGCACGCGATTTAGGAGTTGATCTAAGAGGCAACATTACCGGCGACGGGTCATTAAAGTACTGGGTAAAACTCGGTAATAATTCATCGAACGGCCCGGAATTCGATAAATATAAAAGAGTGTATGCAATGTTCGAGGTAAATCCTAATCCACAGTTCTTATTTACAATATATGCGGACTATGCTGCAGCACCCTTAATTTTCGATCCGGTAGATGGAATCTCAAAAAGTAATGACAGATTTGTTGCGTCATTATTTTTTAATTACAATAACGGAAATGATTTTTCACTCGGGGTTGAGCCGTTCATTAATCTTATACAAAACAATTACGCCCCGACTCCTATAAGCCCATTGGAAAATCAAACTGCTGACGGTATTTCAATTTGGGCATGGGGAAGTATTTCTCCAATGGTCAGGTTAGTAGGCCGCTTCGATTATTTTGACCCAAACACAGATGCAACACTGGATAATCAAGGATTGATTTTATTCGGTGTTGATTTATTAGTTGACCCGCATGTTATACTTACTCCTAATATTGAAATAAGGACTTACGATGCACCTCCGATTAATGGCGGGGATGGCAGCGATGTAATTCCTAGAGTTACATTCTTCTGGCAATTCTAAGCAGCATTAAAGTACAGTAGTATAAGGGTATACGGGTATGCTGGTATACTATAATCATATATGCCATATACCCTTATACTGTATATTCTTATACTTTCATTCCTCTCTCAAGACTTAACAATTTATTAACATAACCTTAACAGTGCCTTAACATTGGGGGAAGGTTTTCTTCATATTATTACTGCATCAAATTTATTTGATTTTGCGACATTCAAAAATTGTAAATAAAACTATTTAACCACTAAAAAAGAGAGAATAACTATATGAAAAAACTTGCACTGATAATCCTTGTAATTCCATTTATTGTCGGCCTGAGTAATGCTCAGAATCTCCCTAAGTTCAGCGGACTGATGTTCGGGGATTATTACTATGTCCAGCAGTATCATGATCAAACTGTAAAAGATCTTCAAGCTTTTGAATTCAGAAGAATTTATTTGACTGCAGACTATACAGTATCGGATGGTATCTGGGCAAGGTTCCGCTTAGAGTCGGATCCTACAGCATCAAACCTTGGCAACGGAAAATTATCAACCATGGTTAAGGATGCATTTTTAGATTTCAAAAACGTAGGTAACGGAGACCTGGTATTAGGTTTACAAGGTACCTGGAACATTAACATGGCGGAAGCGATTTTCGGTTATAGGCCTATTGAAAAAACAATCCAGGATCTACACGGCATCAGCGCTTCCCGTGATTTAGGAGTTTCTATAACTCAGAAATTTTCCGATGAATTTTCTTCTGGCTTTTTATTAGGCAATAATACAGGAAACGGCGATTCTTTTTTACCCGGGACAGCTACAAATGCAAACCAGGCAAGATACAAATCAGCATATCTTTTCTTCCAGATAAACCCTGTAAAAGAATTAACGATATTAGTTGATGGTTCATATTGGGGCGCACCAAAATCTCAATATGCAAAGACTGGCGATTTAATTGTTAACTATGCAAACAGTGAATTCAGTCTAGGAGTTCAAGGATTCTTAAATGCAGTCGATCATGGAGAAGCAGACGGTAGTACTCTTGAAAGAAACGGCATCAGTTTTAACGCTTGGGTTGCTCTTACGGATAACCTTCGTTTAGTCGGAAGATATGACAACTATACACCGGATGCAAGCAACAAAAACACTACAATTGCAAACAGCACCCAAAGCTTTGTTATGGGAGCTCTCGATTTTGCAGTGAGAAAGAATGTCCATATTATGCCGAACATTGAGTATACATCATATGGATTAACCGGTACTTTACCGGCAAATACAAAAACGTCAGATTTACTGCTTAGAGCTACTTTCTTTTTCAGCTTCTAAACAATTTACTTAAGTGCTGACATAGCATTGTCATTATTAAAATGAAATTCAAAAATTATTTTTATATTTATATAGGAGTTAAGAAATGAAACTCAAAACCCTTTCAATCATATTCCTTTTAGCAGGAATATTTGTTGCTTCATCAAATGCGCAGGTGAAACTCACCGGTGCCGGTTCTACATTCGATTATCCGATCTTCTCAAAATGGTTTGATACATATAATAAGATGACCGGGACACAGATCAATTATGCATCAATCGGCAGCGGCGGCGGTATACAACAAGTAACTACCGGGACAGTCGATTTCGGTGCTTCAGATGCTCCATTAACCGAAGAGCAATTGAATACATTTAAACAAAAAAGAGGGACTGACATTATTCACCTGCCTATTATTATGGGCGGAGTTGCGATAACATATAACTTATCGTCGGTCGGGCAGGGCATAAAGCTAGACGGCGAAACTCTTGCGGATATTTATTTGGGTAAGATCAGCAAGTGGAATGATCCTCGCATTGTAAAGCTAAATCCCGGCAGAAATTTCCCGAACAAAGCAATTTTAGTAGCACACCGTTCTGAGGGAAGCGGAACTACTTTTATATTTACAAGTTACTTATCAAAAGTAAGCCCCGAATGGGCAAAGAAAGTCGGCAATAGTACTTCTGTTAATTGGCCGGTTGGCCTAGGCGCAAAAGGAACAGAAGGCGTAGCCGGAATTATTACACAGACACCGGGCGCTATCGGCTATATTGAATTGGCGTATGCTAAGCAAAATAATCTGCCGTATTGTATTATTAAAAATAAAGACGGTAATTTTATTGATATAAACTTTAATACAGTATCCGAAGCAGCAGCCGGTGCAGTTAAAAATATGCCAAAAGACTTAAGAGCCGTAATTACCAATGCTGACGGGAAAAATTCTTACCCGATATCCGGTTTCTCATGGATCGTTGTCCCTAAGGATATAAAGGACCTCACTCATGCAGAAACATTGGTTAAGTTCTTGAAATGGGCTGTTACTAAAGGCCAAGCCGATGCTACCAGCCTTTATTACGCGCCTATTCCGAAGCAGGTTCAAATACTTGACATGGAAAAAATTAACTCAATAACTAGTAACGGAAAGAAACTTTAATTCGAATAATCTAGTGGAAAATATTCAAGAGAGAGAGACATTAAAGAAGGTTCATGATTTTTTTAAGAAGAGCAAGGATAAATCTGAAGGCAATAATGCATTCTTAAAAAAGCTACTTGGAAATAATAACCTGGGCGATATAATATTCGAAAGACTGACACTGTTTTTTGCAGTGTTGGTCTTTCTGCTTATTATATTTATGGGCTGGGAAATGTATTCAAGCTCAATCCTTTCTATCAAGAAATTTGGCTGGGGTTTTATTACCTCTTCCACCTGGGATCCGTATTCACAGGTATTTGGTGCTCTCCCGATGATATTTGGTACGCTGGTCTCCTCGCTTCTCGGATTACTAATTGCAGTCCCGCTTGGTTTAGGAGTTGCAATATTCTTAGCCGAGCTTGCGCCGGACTGGCTTGAAAAGCCTCTTTCATTTTTAACGGAACTACTGGCAGGTATACCGAGCGTGATATACGGGCTTTGGGGTATATTTGTTTTAGTACCCTGGCTGAGGAATACAGTAGAACCGTTCCTTCAAGATAAATTTCCGAATTCTCCGTTTTTCCAGGGTGCGCCATATGGATTCGGGATGCTTGCAGCTGCCATAATACTTTCTATTATGATACTGCCGATTATTTCTTCTATTTCACGCGACATCCTTAAGTCAGTTCCAAATTCACAGCGTGAAGCAGCATATGCATTAGGAGCCACAAAATGGGAGGTGACCAAGATCGTGCTTCGTAATTCAAAATCCGGTTTGCTTGGCGCAATCATATTAGGGTTAGGGAGGGCTATTGGAGAAACAATGGCCGTAACTATGGTGATAGGCAACAGGCCCCAGATTTCAGCTTCACTTCTTGACCCCGGATATACAATGGCTAGCGTACTTGCTAATGAGTTCAGCGAAGCTACATCAGATTTATACCTAAGCTCATTAATTGAGCTTGCTCTTGTACTTTTTGTTATAACAATAATAATAAATATTTTTGCCCGCCTGCTTGTATGGAGCACAGAAAGGAAATGGAAATTAAGCTCAAGTTAAAAAATATCACCTTTTACAGAAGGAAAAGTACAAACGTTATTATGCTAACGCTTTCATTACTTTCGGCACTTATTACTTTAGTGCCGTTGATCTTTATATTTTATTATACTATCTCTAAAGGCATAGCGAATTTAAACCTCAATTTCTTTACAAAGCTGCCTACTCCGGTAGGCGAGACAGGCGGTGGTATGGTAAACGCTATAGTTGGAACTTTAATTTTAATCGCTATCGGAGGAGGTATCGGAATACCGGTAGGTGTTTTAACAGGAACATATTTATCGGAGTTCGGGCATAATAAATTCGGTGCGACTGTCAGATTCTTTACTGATGTATTGAGCGGAGTTCCCTCAATTGTAGTAGGCGTCGTTGCTTATACCTTAGTTGTAGTCCCAATGAAGCATTTTTCAGCATTAGCCGGCGGTGTTGCGTTGGCGATTTTAATGATTCCTACTATAACCAGGACAACTGAGGAAATGATCAAGCTGGTACCTCAATCATTTAGGGAAGCAGGCTTAGCTCTAGGCATCCCTAAATGGAAAACAACTTTATTGATTGTTCTTAAGACAGCGTGGAAGGGGATAGCAACCGGTATCTTATTGGGGCTCTCAAGAGCAGCTGGCGAAACTGCCCCGCTCTTGTTTACAGCTCTTGACAATAGGTTCTGGTCAACTAATATTTTCCAGCCAATGGCATCTCTGACGGTCAATATTTATCAGTATGCATCTGCTCCATACAAGGATTGGAACGATCAGGCATGGACCGCCGCACTAGTGCTTATAATTCTTATTTCACTTTTAAGTTTAATTTTTAGAATCATTACCAGATCAAAATATAAGACGACCAACTAAATGGAAATTATTGAACAAGTAAAGACAGAAAGTGCCTCTAAAAATGTTTCTATGAATATGGAGAAGGTAAAAATATCAGTACAGAATTTATCCGCATATTTTGGAAAGACACAGGTATTAAAGGATATAACCCTGGATATCCCCGAAAAGAAAGTCATTGCTATAATCGGTCCTTCCGGATGCGGAAAGTCTACCTTCCTTAGAAGCATAAACAGAATGCACGAAGTTGCAAGAGGCACAATTACCGGGAAAATTATAATTGACGGCGAGGACGTAATGAAGATTGATCCGGTCTTTCTAAGAAGAAAAATCGGCATGGTATTTCAGAAACCCAACCCTTTCCCTACTATGTCTGTCTTTAATAATGTAGTCGCCGGGCTAAAATTAAACGGATTTAGAAACAGGAAAGCATTAAAAGAAATTGTTGAGAAGACTTTGAAGCAGGCTGCTCTATGGGATGAAGTAAAGGATATGCTCAATAAATCAGGTGCTAATCTTTCCGGCGGGCAGCAGCAGCGGCTATGTATTGCAAGAACAATCGCTATAAACCCTGAAGTCATTTTGATGGATGAACCGGCAAGTGCACTAGATCCGATATCGACTGCTAAAATAGAAGAACTTATATTTGAGTTGAAAAAAGATTATACTATTATTATTGTTACACACAATATGCAGCAGGCAGCCAGAGTAAGCGACTATACAGCTTTCTTTTACATGGGTGAAATAATTGAATACGCAGATACAAAGAAAATGTTTACCGCTCCTTCAAAAAAGCAGACGGAAGATTATATCACCGGAAGGTTCGGATAAGAAGTTGCATAACGCATAGGGCAAAGCGTAAGGTGAAAAGAACAATATCAAATTTAAAGCATATATAACAATTTTTAATCGGTAAGGTAAAATGGAAAGACATTTTGAAAAAGAATTTGAAGAGCTGAAAACAGCAATCAACAAGATGGCATCAATAGTTGATGAACAGGTAGAGAACAGCTTTAAAGATATGGCCGACTCCACAGCGAGATTGTATAAAACGGTAAAGCATAGAGACAGGGAAGTGGATGCATACGATAACCTAATTATGGCAAAATGTGAAAACCTCCTTGCTCTTTATCAGCCTGTTGCCAGTGATCTCCGTTTTATACTCACCGCCATTAAAATTGATAGTCAGCTTGAACGATGCGGCGATATTGCAGTAAACATTGTCCAAAGAATTAAACGTACCGACAATTTTAGAGATATTATATCAGAAACAGACCTTCCGGAGATGGCTAAAATAGCACGGACAATGGTAAAGGACGCAATTACCGCATTTATTAATCGCGACTGTGAGCTTGCAAATACTATTTGGGTTAACGACGATATAGTTGATGAACTAAATAAAAAGATATTTAACCAGTTAGTAGAGAAAATAAAAGCTAATCCGGATCTAGCAGAACCCTGTGCACATCTTATAGTACTAGCTAGGCAAATAGAAAGACTAGCAGATCATGCAACCAATATTTCAGAAGATGTAATCTTCCTATTGGAAAATGAAATAGTATCACACAAAAAGAAACTTGAGGATTTCCACTTGCCGGAATGACGGTTATATCGATACGTTCCTCTCTTGGGTGGACAGCAATTTATTAATATCATTTCTAAAATAATTATAAGGTTATATTGATTTAATTCATCTAAAATGTCCGAAACACTCCATTACCCTTCAACGTAAGATAGGCGACTGAGTAATCCCGATCTGCCTGCCGCCAACAAGTAATGATCGGGATGTATCGAAGTCACCGTATATTTATGACTATAAATTGGTAATGTAAAATAGGGATAAATCTTATAGATTTTCTGTTAGAAAATTCTTTAACTCTACTACTTCATGAAATAGATAATCTGCTTTCAGTTTGCCTTTTGCCCTTTTTGCATATTCATCCCATACTACGGACGCTGCTTTGACTCCCGCTGCTCTTGCTGCACTTACATCAACCGGGGAATCTCCGATCATTAAGACTTTGTCTTTCTTCAAATTAAATTTCTCAATAAATTTATTTATACCTTCAGCCGACGGTTTATGCTCTTTTACATCGTCGCCGGTTATCATCATATCAAAGTAATCATAGATGCCGAGTTTCTTAAGAGTAATTGCAGCAGCTTCTCTTCCTTTGCCTGTATAAATTGAGAGTAAAATATTATTTGATTTAATTATTGCAAGTACTTCTAATATCCCGGGGTAAAGGCCTGCCATATGATGATTCTTTGTATAATAATCATAATAATCTTTACGGACAGTCTCATAGTTATCTCCGGCCCATTCTTTTAATATCACATCTTCAGTGGGGCCGAATAGATTTGCAATCTCATCGTCAGACATGGATTTATTAAAATACTTTTTGAGGATATATCTGAAAGTATCAAATATAAGATCAAGAGTTGAAGTTAATGTTCCGTCTACGTCGAATATTATTCCGTCAAATTTCTGCATTCGATATCTTAAATATATTTTTAGTTAGAATTATGTTTGTAGGAGTCAATAGTCTTTCTTATTCCTTCATCATAAGGTGTAGGCTTAAAAGAAAAGTAATTATCGAATTTTGTAGAGTCGAATTCATAGTCATACTCATATTGATAAAGCATCTCATACAGTTCCTTAATTGTGGTATCGTACAATCCGCCGAGTTTAATCATCCATTTAGAAAGTGTCATATAATTCTTTGACGCCCCTGCCGCATTTGAAGCTGTTTTAATAAAATCTTTTACTATAATAGCCGGGGAAGCAGTAGGTAAATGCCATACCTGATTAAAAGCATTATTATCTTTCGCTAAAAGATAAAGAGCCTTGCCGCAATCTTCAGTGAAAGTAAAGCTGTGCTTTGTATTTACATTAACAAACCATTGCGGCTTCCTGCCTTTTATCAGTCTTTCGATAATAAGTACATTAGGGATACTTGAAGCAGGCGCATAAGGCCCGTAGAAGTCTGCGGATCGGGCAATAATTATATCTAAGCTTTTACTTTTTATTTCGGACTGAAGATACTCGAAAAGCTTAGCTCTTTCCTCGCCTTTTTTACTGCATGGATTTACCGGAGAGTCCTCAGTCATCTTCCCGGTAACCCTTCCGAGTGTATATACATTATCAAAGAAAATCAGCTTTGCATTTTTTTCTTTGCAGGCCTCAACTGTATTGCGCATTATCTTCATCCATTGCTCTCGCCAGACTTTAATATCATATTTAAGCCCGGCTGTTAGATAGACAATTGAATTAACTTCAACTGAATTCTTTACATCATCGATTTTAGTTAAATCTGCCTTTATACTTATTGCGGATGGTTTATTTTGTTCTCTTCTTGAAACCAGACTGACTTTTTCATTATTAGCGATAAGTTCATTATAAAGAACGGTTCCTATGGGTCCGCCTGCGCCTAGAATAATATGGCTCATATATTAACCTAATTAATTATTTGGTGTAAAATAATGAATGATAAATACTTCTCTAATAATCACACTACAAATTTAATTAAAGAATACTAGAATAATCTTGAGAGGAGGTTATTATTTTAGAAATGATTATTGAAATGATTTCAAGCAAGTTATTTAGTTCGGTTTGTATTGTTCTTTTATTTTATTCAACCTTTCCTTTGCGGATGGATCAAGTTTGAACATTTCGGATAAATTATTGCATGCATAATCAATACAAAAGGCGCAATTATCTACTTCGTTCAAAACTGCGCATTCTCTTATCTTGCAGTTTGAGCATCCCGGAAATAAAATCCCGTTTGTAAATTTGCATCCGTCGCATCCGATTATTTCTTCATATTTATATTCAATGTTATAGTACTTCCTGCAGGCGACGATAATATCATTAATCATTTTTTGCTTTATATAAGGATCGGATTCCCTTGAGATCAGGTGGATTGAACATGTATCACAGTTCAATCCGCAATATGAAATTGACGAATTCATAATCAAATTTAATATTCTTTTGCTTAATTTAAAATATAATAATGATAAAAATAGGCAGATTTTATATTTATTAATTAACCGTATTCTAACTGTAAATTATGTATAGCTTTTATGGATTGAAATATCTGACATTAAAGAAACCCGGATAGTCCAACTCTTGGAAGATATTATTGGAGAATTCCTGGAGTTAATACACCTCCTTAATATAGTATTTGAAATTGAATGATTGTATTGCAATTTTATTGTTCAACTATAAAAAATACATACGAAATAGGGTAGGTTTTAGGCATATTTATCATTTATAAGCCCGGATTATTTCTTTACTCATATATTTACACCCCCAAGAGTAAATAACCCCCTTAGAATTGATTTTTGCATTTTATTTATTTTACAGAAACTAAACAGTTTTTCAGGTATAGAAATAAATAGGCGCCTTGAATAATGATTTTCGCTATTTATATTTAGGAACTGCTTGAATCCTATTGATGCGCGAGAATAAATTATCTTCTAGAAACACTATTTGATCCAATAATTCATAGCGGTCCTCCGGGCGAGCATTAAGGATATCTTCCCAAATTGAAGCTGCAACGATTTCTCCAAAAATTACATAGCCGCTGCCGATTTCTTTGGTGTCAACTAATTGGCATTCCAGATGAGCCTTACACTCTTTTATTAGCGGGGCATTTATTTTCATAGCATTTGTTAAAGTCAGACCAGCTTTAGTTATTCTGTCGTTTCCATGCCATTGAATACAGTTATATGTGATTGATGCTAGGGATGAATCTATAAAATTTACACTAAAGCAATTAGTTTGCTCTATATTCTTTTCCGTTGTGCCGTCTTTGCTGCCGGAAAACATAATAATAGGCGGTTCAAATGAAATCATCTGAATCCAGCTTTTGGGTGCAATGTTAGGATTGCCTGTTAAATCATTTGTTGAAATAAGTGCTATAATACCCGGTATTAAACTTGGGTTCCACTTTTTCTTATCAATTGGGAAGTTGACTTTTTTCATTTTTGATCATTCTTTAATATAATTTTTTCAATGATCATATTAAAAGCTAAGCCTTGCCGCTAACCCGCCATCCAGAACATACGGCAATGTTAGAAGGGCTTCGCCAATAATAGTGAACAAACTATAATTTTATAAATTATTCGATATGGTTTACATGTAATTTCGAGAAAATCATCAATTCTATTTCTAACTTTTTCGAATGGTTTCTCTATTGGGCGATAATTGCCTTCCCTAATTTCTTTTCCACTCAATGCTAGGATTTTCATCAATGCCAGGCTTTCTCGTGTCTTTTCATATACTTTGATATCCTTTAGAATTGCCTTTGATTCTCCATTATAAGTTATCATCTTAAATATTCTATCGCAAAATTTATTACATTATCTTTTTCGGATTTAATATCTGCCGCAGAGTTTTCGATTACATAGTCAGGCACTATTCCTTTACCTTCGTAACAGTTCCCATCTGGTGTAGTTGTCAGACGGCAGGGATACGTAAATGTCCATCCATTTGGTAATTGAGCAACACTGATAATATCTCCAAATGCACCAAAGGTTGTATCGCCAATTTGCGTAGTGTATGAAAGATATTTAAATATTTCGGTGAAATATTCTGAACCGCTTGCTGAAAATCTATTTGTCAATAAAACAGTTTTCTTAGAATATTTTAGTCTTCCTTCTCGTGGGGCTATTGATATAGGGATTTTATCGCCTAAATCATTATGACCGGGCCCAACTTTTGCCCGTTGATAGAAATAAGTAATCTCTCTGTCAACGAATGCAGATGCAATTATATCGCCGGTTACACGCAGCCCGCCTCCATTATTTCTCAAGTCAACAATAATAGCTTTGCACTCTGCTAAATCAGCTAAAGCTTTATCTATATCATAAGCCCAGTTTACATTGTAACGCCCGGTTAAAGCGAAAGAAGCTATATGTATGTAGCCGATATTTGCATTTTTTATCTTACTGTATGTAATCAGTCCGGAACCGGCAGTCTTAGCATTTTCTAACTTGGTAGATTTAATCAGTTCAAGACTAAAATCGTTTGCAGTTCTTTTAGCTATCTCTGATGAATTGAAACCTTTCGTATAATTTTCATTAAATAATTTAGTATGACCGTCATTTAGATTTGATAAAAGATTTGTCATAATACCCCACAATTCATTCGAAGTTGTCGAGGCAGATATTTTTGAGCCGTACACTAAGCGTAATGAATCCCAATTAACGTTTTTTACCGTAAATAATGCATAATTCTCGTCAAACGTTTTCCAAAGGACATCAAAATTACCTTTAGGATTATTTGCGGGCTCCGGCCCTAAAAGCATTTCCTCGCAGCCAACTAAAAGCAAAGCGAATAAAAAAAATAATATGTTGTATTTTTTCATATTGTTAATTCTTAGAATTGCCAAAATAAACCAGCTCTTGCATTATTCATATACATACTGACTTCCTTTGGTTTATTGTAAAGTGAATAAAAAAATTCATACTCGATTTGCAGGCTAAACATTCTACTAATCGGGGTATGGTAGGTTAAAATTGTATTTATAAAGAAATTATCCGGGAAGTACATCATCTTGTCAAACGTGGTTACTATATATCTGTTCGAAGAATATGAATAATTATTGCTCGGTGAATATTCCGGCCGCGATATGTTGCTTATTGCAGGCACACCACACTGGGCAGTAATATATTCTTTTGGATTAAAACTATAAATCAATTCAAGTTCAACATTTATTGAGTGATTCCAATACCAGGACTCGATTGCAAGATTGTCATCTATATAACGATAGTCTGAAAGACTTAGAAAAGAAGAAAGCGAGGCACCGATAAAAAGGGCAAGTTGATTGTTTGGCTCTATAAAATCAATTATAAAATGAAGGTAAGAATATTTTACTTTCCCACGCCAATTATTTGTATTAAAATTTGTATTAATACTGCCAAGGTAATCATAATAGTATGAAAGCTCTACTGAATGTATTGCGGCTTCGCCTTTATACATAAACTGAATTGATGGAGTAATACCAATGCCCCTAAAAATTAGCGGAGATGCGTGATCATCTTTTAAATGAAAATCACTCAAACCGAAGTTGATACCGACATAGTTTCCCTCTTGGGCGAAAGATTTACAAGACAATAGAATAAACAAGTATAAAACTTTAGTGAAATTACATTTTAATAAATACATTTATTCTCTCTATTAGAATAATTGATTATCAATATAAATTAATAACTGAGCCTGACTGCCGAATGCGAAATCGCTGTTGCCCTTGGGCCGCTCGTTATGTGCGATTACTTATCATTCTTATTTTTTTTATATATATGCATAAATTTCCCGAACTTTTTATCCTTCTGTCTCTTTTCATAATATGACATTTCGTTGTACAAAGATTCCTTATACATTTTTATGTAATTCTGATAGCGTTCATTTGAAATTATTCCGTCTTCTATACCTTTCAATACTGCACAACCTTTTTCAATAGTATGAGTACAATCCATATAGCGGCATTGTTCTGCTAATTCTGAAATTTCATTAAATGTGTCATCGAGGCCCGAATCAATTGATATTATTCCAAGTTCGCGCATTCCGGGATTATCTATTACAATTGCCCCGTTTTCTAAAACTATAAGTTCGCGGCGTGTAGTAGTATGTTTACCTCTACCGTCTTTCTCTCTAATTGGTTGAGTTTTGTATAGGTCTTGTTGAATGAGATTATTTAATAACGTAGTTTTGCCAACACCCGATGAGCCAAGCAAACAAAAACTTTTAGAAGGAGTAAAGTGTGTTTTAATTTTTCCTATATCGGACAAATTGTAGTTGCTGAATACTTCTATTTTAATATCAGGTATTATTTTATAAATATCATTTTTCTTTCTTTCAATCTCCTCTATGCTTATAAGGTCACTTTTACTTAGGAATATAACCGGAGTAATATTACTCTCGTTGATCATCACCAGGTAACGTTCCAATCTTCTTAAATTAAAATTGGAATCAAGTGATTGCATAATTATTGCCGTATCAATGTTTGCTGCGATTAGCTGGTATTCGATTTTCTTACCGGAGGCTTTTCTTTTTAATAATGATTTCCGTGGAAATATTTCGTGAATGATAGCCAGCGAATCATCATCAAATAATTGCGCATAGACCCAATCCCCAACTGTTGGTAAATCCATGGATGAATCGGAATTGAATAAGAATTTACCCGTTAATTCCGCATAAATATCATTATTACCGTTTGAAACGACAAAGCTATTTTTATTTACACAGATAACTCTTACTATTTTAAAGTAATCTAATTTTGATGTTTCAATCTTATCTTGAAACCATTTATCGAATCCAAGCTTTATTATATCATTCATATACTTTAACATATGTTGGCTGAACTCCATGTTTTAAAATTTCCCTACCAGAAGGCCAAAGTTTAACGAAAATCCATTTATAAATTTATTGTTGATCCAATCATAGGAGTCATTCCCGATTGTGATATAATAAGATGGCCCGGCATAAAGACGAACATAGGATACAAGGTTTATTTCAACATAAAACTCAGGTGCTAGCAATAGATAATTTAGTTTAATATTATTATTTGGATTAACATCTTTATTATTCGTTACAACGGCACTATATAACTGCGATCCGGCTACAAAATGTATTACGTTAGATGGATTGATACAGTAACCAATACTTACACCAAGTGCATTCATTATAAATTTGTTGTTGTTGTCAGAACTCAATTCAACAGGGAATGAAGTTGTCTGTATATATATATAATATTTGTGTTGAAAATAAAATCCAGCACCGCCGCCAAATGCATTAACAACCGTTGAGTTATTAAACCATTTGTTTCTTAAAAACGGCCCGGTAAAAAATGTTATATTATTGTTTTCACTAATAATGGACTTAACAGAATCTGACTGTGCTTGGGTTATTGAGACAGTAATTAAAGAAAATAAAAAGAAAAGAATGATTCTATTTTTCATAAACTTACACTATTTATAAAATTTTATATGCGGTATAACGCCGTTGCTGCTAACCCGATTTACCTACCCAATGCTGGAGCAGCAATTCCGAATAGGGCTGCTGCATTTTAATTACTGAAAATATTTCTTAGAACTAATTACCTTGAACAAGCCCGCCGATACGATTTTACCAATCCGAAAATTATACAAATGCCGAATACGATTAGGCTTTCCCTATTTTAGTAAAACAAACTTTTTCGTTTGGGTAAATTTACCAGCCTTTAATTGGTAAAGATAAATCCCGCTTGACAGATTAGATCCGTTCAATTCTATTTCATGTTTTCCAGCTTGTCTATATTCTTTATCCAATCTCATAACCTTTCTGCCAAGAATATCATAAATATTAATCTCAATTAGCTGACTTTCCGGAATTGAATAAGAAATAATAGTTGTCGGATTAAATGGATTCGGATAATTTTGGTATAGTTCATATTCCTTTGGCTTTTCATGAATATTTTCTACAGATGTAAGAGTTCCATAAATACTATCTGAAATTATACAGCCAAAAAGTCCGATATTTTCATTGATCATTATATTTGATGCATCAATTTCAAGAAATCCAAGGTGAGGAGTTATAGTAAGTGAATAAGCATTATCAACGCCTTTGACTATATTATACCTCATTCTCCTAAGCAGCTGATTAAACTTGTAAGTTGTATCATCTAAAGATTTGTAAACTTTGATAAAGTTATTAGTATCAAGCGGTGATATATTATAACCATTTTCTATATATTGGTCTATAGATAAATTATATTTAAAAAATAACCACTCTTGGTTGTTGATGGTATCAAAGAAATATATTCCAACAGAATTTGAACGAATAAGATTATAAACCCACGGATTGCTCGTAATCCTATAATACTTTTCATTATTAATCACAGTATCTGCATAAATATTTAAGTTCAGAGTATCATATTCACTATATCCATTGGCATTCCACTTATGATCAATGAAGTCCCATCTATTTCCAATTTCTAAAGGAAAATAATTTTGCCCTTGGGTAAATCCAAATCCAATAAGACACCCTAGGAATAGAAAACAATTAAATATCCTTTTCATATTTCACTCCAAATTTGTTAAAGCCTAACGTTAAATATTTTATCCCAAGTTGAGGCAATAAATATATTGCTCTTTCAAAGCATTGCGATTGTTAACCTTAAATTGAGTTGTATCTATACCAGCCTCTATTTTGGGTAAATCATTATTTTCTCTTTAGGCTATTTACGGGGGAATATTTTAATGCAAGCTCACCCTAACCACCTTTAGCTTTAGATTAAAATAAAATAAATCTTTTTCCGATTATAAATTAAGCAATTAATTAATTTAAGTAAATATAAACCACTTGCTAATCCGCTTTGTAGTTTACATACCGAAGCTGTGTTTTTTCGTACGTAGGCTTAGTCCAAGAATTGATTATGCAACGGCTTAGTCCGGGCAGCGTTGTGGTAGGAATGCTTGTTGCCAGGAATCCCCCCGCGTGCGGAATTATCGTGTCGTGGCAACTTACTTTCCGCCAAGAACAAGAAGCTAAGTTAAACGACCAAGCCAACAATTAAATAATATTTTATAACTGAAGTTACGCAAAACTGTCATTCTGAGCGGAGCGAAGAATCTCAAGGTTACAGTTTTGAATAATTTTGAGATATTTCACTTCGTTCAATTTGACAAAAACTATCATTTGCGTAACTTCAGTTACAACTAACTAAATTTAATCAACAATGTTAAAAGAAAAATACAATGCCGAAAATAGCAGCTAAGCCGAATCAAATGAAGCAGCCTAATTGAGTGCGGTCTAGCTGCGGCTTAACTGTACTTTTGACTTTTTTAATCATAATAATCGGAAAATATACTTTTAATATCATCGCCAAAGCCATATCCACTATCCATGCTTTCATTAACCAATTTTAAAGCCCTTTCTTTATAATTTTCTAAAACGTTTTCTACGCTAAATATTTTCAATGCTCTTTCAAAAGTATTTTCTGCACTTGTATAAAAGGATTCACTTATATCTCCAAAGCTATTTATGAACTCAACCCCGCATTCGACATAGTAAAGCATCAAATCTCGGTATTTTACTTTTGATGTTTCTAATTTCTTAAATTCATTAATTGCTTTTCTTGACAAAGACAATTTTAGTCTCATCCCACGCTTTGGGAAAAAACCCTCTCTTACTTTGTCTTTATATTTTCTTAATAGTTCATCTTCGTTTGGATTAATATAAAAGTTAAAATATTCTTTTACGGAATCATACTTCTTATATAGCTCAAGAAGATGCTTAACTAAAATATCCTTATCTAGGCTTTGAAGTTCTTGTTTTATTCTTTCAATCCCGTTATAACAATATATGTTTATTTCTAAATATTTTTAAAAGCAATTACTTTTACCTTAAGCACGGTGAGAAAAATGTCCCAGATAAAAAGTGCTACCCAAATATTACGTAGAGTTGGTTTCTTAAATATTGTATAAGCAAGTCCAGCTGTAACACTACTTTCTGTGAACTGAAACGATCTCATCGTGGGAATAAAAATTTGATTCCTATTAAAAATAAAACCAACTAAAATCCCAATTCCAGAAACGACAATAACAGGAAGAATTATGTGTTTCCAAATATTCTCTATTGTATCCAATGTGTATCCTTTATTTACTTTCTGCTAACGTTAAGTATTGAGGCAAAAAATATATAGCTTTTTGAATACATAATGATTATTAACCAAAAATTGAGTTGACCCAATTACAGCCTTTATAATGGATAAATTATTATTTTCTCTTTAGAACGATTATCGAATAATTTCTTCGTGCAAGCTCACCCTAACCACCCTTATGCTTTATATTAAAATAAAATCTATCTTTTCCCGTTTATAACTTAAGCAATCAAATTATCTAAGTATATAAATAATATTCCGGGATATATACAGCTTTTGCTGTACTTTATTTCTACTGTTGAAATATTCACCAATCCCGGGCTCAATTATAGGATTCCTTTTTATATTATAACTATGAAATCTGAGGTTAATCATTAGGCAATTTACCTACCAAATAGGCATCTACATCCGACCTAAATGGCATCCTAACGGCATGCTAATGGCTTATAATTTGAAAAAAGATGCCATTAGGATGCCGTTGACATGCCATTTACATGCCGTTAGCATGCCATTGACTACGGTATTAGATCCTTTTTAGATACTTGATAAAGGGTTAGAAATAATACTTTTTAGCTGTAAATAATTTGTGGAATAAGTATGTTGTGGTTGGCTTGTATAAAAATTCTACACACGTACCATTTATAAAATTATTCTGTACTGGCGGGTATTATAATAATGACTGGCAAATAATTTATAATAAAATCAAAAAAGAAATATTATACCGGAATAATTAGCTAATTGAAGTCATGCTAATGATAGTTATTGTCATATTGAGCGAAGTGAAATATCTCTAAATTATTCAAAATCTTTAACTTGAGATTCTTCGCTCTACTCAGAATGAGAGTATTTCGCAACTTCAGTTAGCTAAAAGATTATGAAGAAGTAATCGCACTTAATTAACTTATATTGCTAGCCCTAAGCAAATTATATACTTTGGAACATTAGAAGGGTGGAAGTATGGAGTAAAATAATCAATTCTATTGTTCCAATACTCCCTTATTCCAAAGGATTGCGTAACATGATTTATGTAATATTTAATTCAGATAGAATTATAAATTAGGATTTATTGATTTGGAATTACTTTTTGTCAATTGCCGGCTGCTTTTCCAGGTCAAAGATGTTCTTTTTATAGAAATCTATAAATCCTTTTCTTATTTCATCTCTGGTTTTTCTGAATGCGTTCAATATCTCAAACTCATTTCCCGTGATGCAGTATGGATCTTCGAATCCCATATGCATCCTATGTTCAACATTACCTAAGAATACGGGACAGGTTTCTTTAGCATTATCGCATACGGTTATTACGTAGTCGAATGATTTGTGTATAAAGTAATCTACGCTTTTGGTAAAATGATCTGAAATATCAATACCGATTTCTTTCATGACCTGAACTGCTTTGGGATGTACCTGTAGTGCAGGTTGTGTACCGGCTGAATATACAATTAATTCCGGGTCTAAAGATTTAAGAAAGCCTTCTGCCATTTGGCTTCTGCAGGAATTCCCTGTGCATAATATTAAAATTCTTTTACTCATATCTATTTCTCTCTGGATAATAATTAAGTTAGAATTTTCTTTTTACTTGTTCAAATGACCTAATTACTTCTATTCTTTTATAATTTTTAAATGATACCTTCAACATTCTCGTATCTTCGCAGTCAATAGTTGTTGATTTGCCGTCCGTATAAACAATAATGCCGAGGATGTATACTTTATCATTCCTATTTGGTTTTGGGTAATAATATATAACAACATCGCCGACATTCATCTTGCCAATCCGGGTTAAGCTGCCCTAATAAGTTTGTAAATAAGCTCCCTCTTATATGAGCTGATAATGCTTGAATAGCTGTCGAGCATTTTAGAAATGATCCTATCCCAGGACTGGGACTGTGAGAACTGAAAAGCGTTCAGTCCTATCTCATTTCTTTTTTCATCATTATCTAAAAGGTAATTAATTTTCTCAGCAAAGCTTTCTGCATCATGCGGTTCTGCAATAAGTCCGGTTATTCCTTCATTGATAATGCCGTATGCTCCGCCTTCCCTGGCGCAAATAGGAGGAACCCCGGATGCCATGGCTTCAATGGTAACATTACCGAAAGTCTCTGTAGTTGAGGGGAATGCAAATATATCGCTTGATGCATATGCGATTGAAAGATCCTGACCGGTCTGGTGCCCAAGGAATACTGCGTTCGGCATCATATTCTGAAGCTCACTTTTAACGGGGCCGTCGCCGGCAAGCACAAAGACTGCATCTTCCCTTTGTAATGAAATAATATTGTATGCATCTGCCAGAACTTTTAGATCTTTTTCCCATACCAATCTGCCGGCATAAAGAATTATCTTTTTATCTTTAATTCCGAGATTCTCTTTCCATTCTTCTGATCTGAAAGAAGGATTAAAGATACTTATATCAACTCCATGAGGCAGAAATACTAATGGTTCCATTCCATGTTCTTTGAGTTCATTTATTATTGGTATTGACGGGACATAAACTGCTTCGCATTTATTGTACAGTGTTCTTAAATAATTCCATCCCAGGCTTTCGAGGGCTTTCACTTTATAATATTTTGCATAGCTGGGGAAGTGAGTATGATAAGTTGCTACTACAGGGATATTATTTTTCTGACCGTACTTAACTGCGGCATATCCGAGAAGGCACGGAGAATTTATATGAAGGATATCGGGTTTAAATTTTCTAAGTTCATCTTCAAACCATTTAATTCCCGGGGCTGCAATCTTATATTCTTTATATGTCGGGAAGGAAATTGAAGGAACCTCATACATAGTTGTCGGCTGCTCGGATTCGACAGGGATAATAGGAGAGAAAAAGATATTTTCTATTCCATGCTTATTTAATTGCTCTATAATTTTATAAAGGACACGTGTCACCCCATCCTGGCCGAGTTTCATTGAACCTGCAAAGTATGCTACCCTTAAATTTTTATTCATAACAACTCCGTAGTTTTGGTATTAGACGTAGAAAGTAGTAGTTAGGTTTAGCGGGAGTTAAGGTCAAAAATAATGGGACTTTGCTGGGTCCAGGATACTGGATGCCTTCTTTCGGGAAGTAAACTTGATACTGGATACTGGATTCTAGGTACTTTATGTAGGAACTTGGATTATTCATTGTAGGCTTCTAGTCTGTCAATTGTAAGTTCCATATTTGCTGCAGCTATCTTCGGGGCGGGAAGCTTGGCTATATTGATAACAATCTTTTTATCAATATCGATTATATTGATATTTAACTCATTTTTAGTTTCATTGATAAAGCTTGCGCCGGCATTAGAAAAGCGGATGCCTTTACGCTCATATTCTTTGGATTCATGATAATGGCCGTGAAGTACTAATTCAATGTCATCGCTTTTGAAGATCTTTAGGAGTCTCTTTTTTTTCCTTAGCTTCATAGTCTGTTTTTCAATATTCTGCCAGAAGCTGTTTTGCGAACTTTCCTTTATTTTGATCTTATTAAAATGATGATGGACCATAAGTATCTTACGTAAATGCCGCTGTCTAAAAGTATCTAATATGCTTGAATATTCAGCTATCTGATCCATATTTATGATGCCGTTAGAAGCGAAGGGATTATTTAACTTTGAATATCCGGCTATAGAGTTTAATCCGATGAAGAGAAAATCTTTGATTACCTTGGCGAAGGGAAAGATAATCTCAGGGTTGAAATATGCCGAATTGTCAAATAGTTCTGGGAAAAAAAGATAAAATTCTTTTACTTTTTTCTTATAGTCTATGCGGAGGCATTTATCTTTGAATAAAAAAATATCTTCGGCGGACTGCACTCCGCCGAAGATGTCGTGGTTACCGATAACAAGAGAGAGTTTGTTACCGTTAAGGATATTTATTTTTTCAAAGAGTTTTCTAAGTATATAAAAATCTCCGGGGACTGCGTTATCGGTTAGATCTCCGGTAATAACAATATGGTCGCTTTCTAACTCAATCGCAAATCTTAGTGCCTGCTCAATTTGGTTTAAGTTGTTTGTGCTGAAAAATGTGGTAAAGTGTAAATCGGATATATGTACTATTCTCATTTATTCTCTATGATATTTATGCTTCTAAATTACATTTTCAATGTTAAGTCAAGGTTAATTCAATGTGAAGAAATTGTTAAGAATGAGGCAGTTCTATGATGATAGTCTAACAATTTGGCAGGTTTTTGTTTGATAGGATTTACATGGTATTTATAGGCCATTTAAAGGCCACTCAGAGGCTTGTTATAGGGTAATTATAATGAATTTTATTTAGCCTTTGGTATGACAAAATGACAGATTAGAATTCAATATCTTCAGTAATTAAATTTTATAAAATATAATTAATTTTTAATAGCAAGCCATTTAGTAGCTGTATGAGAAATTCCATTCATTAAATAGATTTTTATTTATACTGCTTTTTGATTGCTCTAATGTCTTATCAATAGCCCAGCCATTTGGAGTCTGTGTGATAAACCCTTAAAAGGGTTACTAAATATCTTGTTTCCGTATCGTTTTCCCACAGTTGAAACTGTGGGTTAATGATATTCACACAGCCTCTTAACGGCTGGGCTACGGGCTTTGATAAAATCTTCCTTAACAAAAACATAAAGAATAGGGGTTTATTTGAGAGGAGTATTCACCTTTACGAGGTAAAGCCTGAATGATTAGTATAGGACTCGGTGGAGATATTTAACGCAATATTATTATAGCTTAAAATTGTTCGAACAGCATATTAGGTTATTCACGATTTTATTATTTTATAATATGAAAATTTTTACCGAATACTTTAGACTTTTCAATTTTAATTCAGAAGCTGCCGCTTGAAGAAAAGTATTTCCATATTGCTCATTTTTCTTCTTCTGATGAACGTTTTCGGTTTTTATCTGATTTTCGGATTTATGCTTATGGATTGTAAGCTTGAAGCGGAAACATTGGTAAACAGGATTGAGAATTGCGATGAGGGGATTGTTGTTATAATAAGATTCGAAAATTCAGAAAATATTAATTGGGTAAGCAGGAGCGAAATAAAGCTATCCGGGCATCTGTATGATGTAGTTGAATTAGAAAATAAGCCGGATGGATTTTATGTATCTTGTATACCAGATGAAAAAGAAGATAAAGTATCGAATGAAATTAGTATTTTCAATAAATCAAATGATGAGAATGGCAATAATGCAAAAAATAATCTTCTTGTAAATGCTGAGAAGATAATTAAAAACTTTATTTCTCCTTTAATCCTTAATAAATCCTTATTGAAAGGAAAAATAAATAACTCCGCTAATATTTATTTAACCTATACTACGCCGTTAAGAGAAATCCCGATACCTCCTCCCAAATATTCAGCCTCATAATATTTCAATAACAAATCTAAATTAGAAACTTATCCCGGTTTAATAATGAGTTTTGAGGAATAATGTCAATAGCTCCAAACATTATTACGAACAGGATTTTGTTTCCTAACATTTAGAAATTTATTTATTTGATATTAGGAGTAAAATGAAAAGCTTTTTTATGTTAATATTTATTGCATTTATATTGGGCTTCGTTTCAATAAATGCGCAGTCAAGTATCTCAGGAATGGTAACCGACAAAAAGGTAAATGATAAATTAGAAGGGGTAAATATCTTTATACCTGAATTGCAAAAGGGAACGGTAACAAATTCAGAGGGCTTTTATAAAATAGAAGCATTGCCGACCGGGAACTTTACGCTTCAATTCAGCAGGGTAGGTTACAAAACTAAAATTGAAAAGGTTGTAATAGCAAAAAAGAGCGTTGAGGTCAATGTTCAGCTTGAGCCTACAAATATTGAAATGCAGCAGGTTGTTGTAGTGGGTAATTCGATTTCAACACTTGAAAGGACACCGCTTAAGGTAGAAGCTTTATCCGTAGAAGCATTAAGAAGAAGTAATTCGGAATCGTTAGTTGGAATGTTAAGCCAGCTTCCGGGAGTTGCTGAAATGTCAAACGGTGTTGGTATTTCGAGGCCCGTAATCAGGGGAATGTCAGGCTATAGGACTGTCTCTATAATAAACGGTATTAAATTCGATAATCAGCAATTTCAGGATGAGCATGGTTTTGGGCTGGATGAGACGGGCATTGGTGAGGTTGAAATTATACAAGGGCCTGCTTCGTTGATATATGGCGCGGGAGCAATGGGAGGCGTAATAAATTTAATGCAGGAGAAGAATGCGCCGGTTGGCTCTACTGTCGGAGATTATAATTTGAAAATCTTTTCGAACACGCTTGGTGCTAACAGCTCAATCGGATTAAAAGGAACAAACAATAATTTAAGCTGGCAGTTTCATCTCGGCGGTGAATCCCATGCGGATTATTTAAATGGTGATAATGCCCGTGTGCCGAATACAAGATATACGGGATTAACGGCTAACGGATCGGTGGGGTATAATAATGATTGGATGGTTTCTAATTTAGATTATATTTATTCGCATCATATCTATGGTGTATTTGAGCTTGCTGACTTAACTAATCC
>Ga0075269_10000035_pt1 | contig 24787 bp, 14 predicted proteins | sample SF_Rice_5C_0N_10_FD_69773 | JGI IMG/M metagenome (GOLD analysis project Ga0075269, IMG submission 69773) | Rice paddy soil microbial communities from Twitchell Island, California, USA - SF_Rice_5C_0N_105 | ecosystem: Environmental > Terrestrial > Soil > Paddy field/soil | place: USA: Twitchell... | reverse complement strand
GCCATAGCGGCAATATGTGCTGATAGAGTAATAAACACACCGGCGGAAGCGGCTCTTGAGCCGGGAGGGGAAACATAAACAACAACCGGTACTGGAGATTGGAGGATATCTGAAACAATTGATCTAGTTGATTCAAGCAGACCGCCCGGTGTATTTAGGCGGATAACAAGGCACCCGGCGTTAAGTTTAACCGACTGTTCAATGCCGTAGTGGATATAATCTGCGGCGGCGGGATTTATAGCGCCGTCAAGAGTAATTACAACGACTTTAGGAGACTGGCTAAAAGTCTGAAGGGTGAAGAATGTAATTAGTATCAAAAGGAATGATAACCTTCGCACCATTTTTCCCATACCAAATAGTTAAGTGAAAGTTATACATAATTAGAGAGGGAATCAAGGAGGGGGAAGTTTGAGTAATAGGCTCATTGCAGCCGGAGGGGGATTTGAACAAGCCTTTGGCTTAGAATTGCTGAATTATTTTATTTCTTTAATGTTTGGGTGATAATATTATTTAATAATAAATGTCCAAATTATTTGTAAATAGACAGCTAAGAAATTAAAAAAATTAACAGAATTGTTTATTTAAATACATTTATTTAGTTTATACAGAATAATAAGCGGAATAAAATTATTGGCATTGTAAAGTTTATTATAAAATACAAACATAGAGTGGAAGTATTATTTAGCTGCCTTACAATAATTAAACCAATAAGATTACTTTATATGATTAGAAATTTTAAGGTGCTGATAAAATGAAAAAGTATTTACAAGTATCTATAATATTAACAACATTAATATTTACCTTTGCATTTGAATCTAACTCCCAGGTTCTTGAATGGTCAGAAAGTAATGGCGGATATGGTACAGGTATTTCAGTAAATCCAAATGGCGATAGCTATATTACCGGGTCTTTTGGCGGTTCTGCTTCATTTGGAAACATAACACTGACTAATTGGGAATATGGTTCAAGCAGGAATGCTTTTATTGCCAAGTATGATTCAGCCGGAAATTGTACCTGGGCAAAACCGATTTTAGGTTTAAATCTTATACAGGGCAACGGTATTTCTCATGACTCAAAGGATAATGTTTATCTAACAGGAAGGTTTGGAGATTCAATTTCATTCGGGAATATTCAATACATTACAACAGGAAACGGCAATTTCTTTATAGCTAAGTATGATTCAAGCGGGAATTTAATTTGGGCAAAGATAGATTCAGTAATATTTAATTCAATAGCATATGGTAATGGAATTGCAGTAGACTCCAAAGGTAATAGTTATGTCATCGGAACATTCTCAGGCACAGTAAAATTTGGCGATACTCAATTAACGACTCCGAATATAGATATCTTTATAGCTAAATATGATTCGTCAGGGAATTGTATCTGGGCAAGGAAAGATTCTTCTAGTGCTTCTTCGTACGGATACGGAGTTTCGGTTGATGGTTTTGGGAACATTTATATCACCGGAAAATTTAACGGAACAGATATATTTGGGAACTATACATTAACTGCTGGAAATCCTGTTTCTGATGCTTTTGTTGCTAAATATGATTCAAGCGGAAATTGTATCTGGGCTAAACAAATCTCCAGTAATAATCCTGTTTCAGGGCAAGGAGTTGCAGTTGATGAAAACGGAATTAGTTATTCGACAGGATCATTCAGCGGCACTGTTTCAATCGGCAGCATACAGTTAACTGCCAGCGGGTCTGTTGATGGATATGCTGTTAAATTTGATGCTAATGGAAATTGTATTTGGGCACAGCATGATTCAGGAAGTACAGGCGGTACGGGAATTGCGCTTGACGCAAAGGAAAATGTTTATATGACAGGCCCTAATGTTATTAAATATGATTCTAGCGGGAACTTCATCTGGTTAAAACAAATCTCCGGCGCGCAAGGAGTCGGAGTCGATGTTCATGGAAGCAGTTATATAATAGGAGATGGATTTGTATCAAAGCTTAGCAGCGCTACTTTTTTAAATATTACTTCACCAACGGGCAATGAAAATTGGCAAACGGGCACTACTCATAATATAACCTGGAATAGTTTTGATGATGGGAACATTAAAATAGATCTTTCTACAGATAATGGTAATGGCTGGCTTACGATTGCAAATAATGTTTTGGCAATCTTAGGAGATTATAATTTTACTATCCCGCCATTCTCTACCTCTTCAAATTGCAGAGTAAGACTTACTAGTCTAACATATGGGAACATCACCACAAGCCCAAATACTTTTACTATTAGCACAGCCTCAGTGCCTAATCTTACAGTTATTTATCCTAATGCTTCTGTAATAATAAAAGCAGGCAGTATGAAAAATATTAAATGGCTATTAACAGGGAGCATTGCAAATGTTAAGCTTGAGTATACTACAGATAATGGAAATAGCTGGGAAATAATTACCAGCTCAACATCTGCAGCGGCTCAAAGTTATTTATGGGCAGTTCCTAATGCATTATCTTCATCTTGCCGGGTAAAGATATCAGATGCGGCTAATCCGTCATTGAATGATGTAAGCGATACATTATTCACAATAGGCAGTTTAATAATTTCTTCACCTGCCGGAGGAGAAATATGGGAAGGAGGATCAACTCAAAATATAAACTGGACAAACAACGGGTTAAAATATGTAAATTTATATTTTTCAACAGATAATGGATTAAATTGGAACCCAATTATTACAAATATTGCAGCTACCTATGATACTTATTCATGGACTATACCGGGGAATATTTCTTCAAAGGACTGTAGAATTAAAATAGAAAACCATTTCGATACAACGTTTAATACTGAAAGTCCTTCTACTTTTATTATTTGGCACCCGGTTACTGCATCATTAATTCCCTCATTAGGAAATACAACTTTAAATTTCGCCGGTACTAACCTAAAATTTTCAGCGTTTATTATTACTGCAGATACAATTAAAGTTACGTATTATGAATTTTTATCCCCTACGAGCAGTACATTACCAGAAGGTATAGATTCAGTAAGCAAATATTATTGGGATATATATTCCCCATCTATAAGTTTTATTGATGGGATAGTAAGTGTACCAATAAACTTACTTACAGGAGTGACTGATTCGACAAAATTAGTCTGGTTGAAAAGGACGAATCCGGGAGATCCATGGGTAAATATCGTAGGGACAATTTCAAATGATAGTTTAATAAGTGCATCTCAGTTTAATTCATTTTCAGAATTTGCAATTGGTTATACTTCGAAAGTTATGGCAATTGATAAAATCAAAGCAATTCCGTCTAAATTTGAACTTTATCAGAACTATCCTAATCCGTTCAACCCTTCAACAATTATCAGCTATCAGATTCCGGCATTTAGCAAAGTAACTTTGAAAATATATGATATAATCGGGAATGAAGTGGCAACATTAGTCAATGGAGAAAAACCAGAAGGAACATATGAAGTAATATTTAATGCAAAAGCTCTATCAAGCGGTGTATATTTTTATCAGATTAGGGCTATTCCGCGAAGGGGGAGAAGTGCAGGTAATTTTATATCTACCAAAAAGCTACTGATTATTAAATAGACACCAATTACAATAATTATCACAAATAAAGACAGGCTGTAAAGGGCGTAATAAATAATAGCGACATAGATTGCACTGATCCCGCAGATGTCAGAGAAGCTATTAAAAAAACGTGCGGCTACTAATAGAAGCTGGTTATGCAGCGATTCGCTTTGTGTAACTCTGGTGTTATATAGATATAGGATTAGGCGTTTAAAAAAATCAGTATAAATAATATTAGTAAACCTTTGAAGTATTAAAGCTCTTGAATATTGTCCAGGTTATTGTGAAGGATGTAGAATATATTAAATTTGCTTTTAATATTTTATTAAAGGAGTAAAAATGAAAGGTCGGGTTACGGTATTTATCTTTATAATACTGTCTATTGTAAATTCATTAATAATCGCTCAAAATTCGGGACTGAGGGGAAACAAGGCAGTTGATGCCGATTCTTCTAAGAGTATTCAGGAACATAAGAGTAAAAGTATAGATGTTTATAAAAGCGGGGGGATTCAGCCTTATACTTCAAAGCAAATTGAGTCTAAAAAAAGTAATGATATAAGTGTGCATAAAGCAAAAGAGATTGATGTATATAAGGGCAAAGAAATAGATACATATAAATCAAAAAATATTGATACATACAAGCCGGGAACAATTAAGCCGGGTAGTACAGGCACTATTAATTCTACACCAAAGAATGCCGGTAAGATAGAATCTAATAAAAAAAATATTACCGAAGAAAGTAAAAATAATATTGAATCGTTGATAGGCAGATGGCATACAAGAGTTCCCGGCGCAGTCTGGCAGACGCCAAGCGGAAGGGAAGGGTATGACAACCTGCATGTTTCCTCAGGAGTTAAATCAGGAGACCTGGTCATTAATGCGAACGGAACTTATGTTTGGAATTCGTACGGAGGCAAAAAAGGGAACTGGGTAAAGGGAGATTCAGGATATCCGATTGTTTTAATTGATAAGTCCGAAAACAAAAAATGGAAAGTGGGTTACGATTCAAAGCATACAGGGGGCAGGGATATTATAATTTGGGACGGGAATGTATGGTATGACGGGAAGAAATAATAAAGATTAAGTATATGAATCGTTTAGCAGAATTTTAGAAATGACCTGGCTTTATTCATTAAATTCAGTGGGACTTTGTGTGATTTAAAAAAGTAACACAGAGTGCCACAGAGATATAAAAATGAAGTCTTTAATCAATAAACCTGTGATTAAAGAGGCTGTGTGAAAATTATAATTTAATAAAAAAAATTTATTTTTTTATTGAACCTCCCTATAAAATCGGAGCAGGAATTACGGGGTTCCGGTTTCTAACTTTGCTTCTGTAATCATGGATTTCATACGTGGCTATTTACATTGAACCACTTCGTGGTACGGTTTGTTTGGGGTTAACTTTTTCTACAAACATATAACTCCTATGGAGTTAAAACAATATATGTTTTTGTCTCAGAGTTTATGCTAAATGGCATATGCATACCATTTGGTAATATCGTAATTTGCGCCAAATGTCAATTGTTTATTAGTTCTAAGTAGTAAATTGCCATTTGGCACAACTATAGAAGTTAGATCAATATATGTTTTCGCCATGTTTAAGTAGGGACGGCATATTTTTAGAAATACAATCTTACCATATGCTTCGGAACCTTGTAGGAATTCAATATTTATATCCAAAAGAAAATCTATCCTATTCAATGAGTTTATATTTATAAATCAATATCTAATTCCCACACAGCCTTTAAATAAATTGGCCACTAATAGTATTAAAAATAATATCAATTGCTAATTAGCAAACTCGGTACTTTTATAAGCAATTGACTTTAAACTTTATAATTTCTAAATATAAGTATCAATTAATTATATTGAGCAATCCCTATGGGATATTGGAATTTTTGAAGTAATAGGGGTTGGTTTTGAATTTATTCAAGAGTGGTAAAGCAGGCTTTATATGATTAGAACGTGAGTAAGTGCCTGTAAGAGGAGGTTTTTATGTTAATAAAAATACATTATATCTTTCTGCATTTCATTTTGACGGTTATTATCCTTGCTGCTATCAATTTACAATTAACAAAAGCTCAAGACAAAGGAACTATCGTTTATTCTAATTCATTTGAATCAGCGAATGACACGGTAGGAATACGTGCATATGGATATATCGATTTTTCTAATGATGTAATTCGGAACAGCGGGGATCATTCACTTTATGTTTCCGGCGGCTGTATTGTCCCACATGCACAATTTTATGCAGGCCCTTTCAATTATGACGGATATTTCAAACTTCGCTGCCAGGGAAAGAATCTGCAGATTGGCGGCGGTATTTTTATTAAAGCTGAGGGGGATCAAAATAACGTTGTTGGAATTAATATAAATGAAAGCCGCTGGACTTCATATGAAAGCGGCGAGATGTTATTCTGCCCCGCGGGGAAAAGGATAATTATTTCAGTTATTTCCGGAGGTATAGTTCCGAGTGCTGTATTGATTGACAAAGTAGAAATCATTTGTGTTCATGCAGTCAGCACTCCATGGGTGATCAGAAACAGCGGTACATCACACAAGCTTACTGATGCCGCTATGCTTGACTCATCTATTGCAATTGTCGTTGGTGAAGGAAGTACAATGATAAAGACTACGGATGCAGGATTAACATGGAAAAATGTTTCTCCAGCCGTGTATTGTTACTGTTATGTAGATTGGTACAAAGTAACCTTTTTTGACAAGCAGATTGGATATGCTGCCGGTAAATCAGCAATAGCTTTGACAACAGATGGGGGTGAATATTGGAACATACTAAATGTGAAAGCAGGTGCTGAATTTACATGTATTAACGCAGGCAGTCCGGGGTACATTTTAGCGGGGGATGATTCCGGTTATGTATACACATCTTATGATACTAGTAAGACCTGGACATCAGAAAGAATTTCAACATTTCCGATCCGCTCAATATTTTTCCCTGCACCTGGAATAATTATCGGAGTATCAGCATATGCATTAACCTCACACTCGTTTTTAGTTAAGCCAGTCTCTCCGACACGCGAATGGTATGAGATGTCACTCGGCTATTTTCAAGGATTAGGATCAGAAGCTTTTCAAGGCGGTGTATCAGATGACGGCACAATATATATAGCCGGGGTGGAAGGGGATAAATATTCAGCAGCAACAATAATTAAACTTGGGCCGCCCGATTCACACTGGTATTCTGTCGGGCCTAAAGATGTGATAGGAGAATTTCGAGGTTTGTCCATCCCGCATTTGCAAGAGATATACCTAGCATCTGAAACCATATATCCTATTCCAAGCATAATATATACCTGTGGATCCAAAGGAATGATATTTAAATCGGCATACACTCTAAGTGATTGGATTTTATTAAATACACCGACTAATCAAACACTAAACTCAATTTGCTTTTTCGACAAGGATAGAGGATTTGCAGTAGGAGATTCTGGTACCATTCTTTATACAGCTACAGGCGGAGTGTCGAAGAAAAATAATCCGCCTTCGGTATTTCATTTAACAGAGCCGGAGAATGAAGACACCATGGCAGTAACGAGATCGATTACATTTTCATGGCAAGAGTCTGAAGATCCAAATAATGATCATATCCAATATACGTTGTTGATTTCGAGTGATACATGTGCAACATGGAAATCATATGGGCCGGCAACTGATACAACGAGCATGCAGGTTCAAAGTCCGGCACAGGAGCCCGGAAGATATTTCTGGACTGTTATTGCAAATGACGGTATGCTTGCAACACCGGCACAAGAAGTATATGCATTTACAATAAGATCGGTTTCAGATATAGAAAATAGAGATAATAAAGTTCCGGAATCATTTGTACTTTATCAAAATTATCCGAATCCATTTAATCCTTCAACAGCAATTAGCTATCAGCTATCAGCATTCAGCCATGTAACTTTGAAAGTATACGATATATTAGGAAGGGAAATAGAAACACTAGTAAATGAGAACAGGCCTGCAGGCAAATATAATGTTGTTTTTAATGGAGAAGGGATTTCAAGCGGTGTATATTTTTATATACTCAGGGCTAGAGGATTTACTTCAGTTAAGAAATTTATTTTGCAAAAATAAAGGTGATATAATAAAAGGAGGTATACAAATGAAAAAGTATTATCTCATTCTGCTTTCTCTCATAATGTATTCGGCTGCATTCAGCCAAATTATCAAAACAGATACAGTATATCCAAAATATGCTGCATATTATGTCGGAAGTGTCGTAGACTCCACCGGTCATCCTGTCCTTTTTGCAACAATAACCGTAGAGGGATTGGAAACAACCTATAATGATCCCACGGGCAGATTTATACTGCAATTTCCTGAATCATTTTTTTCTGATTCACTTACTATTCAACCAATCATAAAATTTTCAAATCCATACTACGAAGAATATACGGAACAGATAATGATTAGTAAAGGCGACAGTATTACAGGGCCTCCTGTAATATTACGTCTTAGAACTACTGACGTAGTTAAAGTTTCCGGACGCGTAAGCTGCGGGGAAAATAAATACAAATATGAAGCTATAGTAACTTTTTACGGTGTAAATAATTCAACCTGGTATAATATATTCTTAAATCCCCCCGGCGATTACTCAATTCAAATTGCAAGGGATTCTTATTATGTTCAATGCTGGGTAAATTATAATACAGAATTTTTTCGGACATCAAGAATTAAATATTTTAATGACAAACCGGATATAAGTAAAGCTGATATTTTAATTTTAGATAAAGATACAAGCGGTATTGACTTTACTTTTCCCGATCTTAAGATTGGGAGTATTTCCGGTAAAGTAAGAGACGCGGTGACGCAGCAGCCATTGGGCGGTTGCTTTATTTTGGTATCATCTGCACAACCCGGGGATTCAACAGGAATTGGAACAGGCCCTGAAGGAACTTATTCAATTCAAGTTTTTGAAGGCGATTATATTCTTTTGGCAGATAAGATGGGATATCACCGGCAGTTTTACAAAGATGCAACTAATACTTTTGGTGCTACGCCTATTACGGTTGGAAGCAATAATCTTAACGTAACCGGAATAGATTTCAACTTAACAACATCTGATCCCGGTACAAATACTATATCAGGATTTATAAAGGAGCAGATAACTTATAAGCCATTATCAAATGTCATGGTTTATGCAGTTCCTTTAGCAGGTGGGAATTGGATTGAAACCATATCTGATCCTAATGGGAGATATTCTATATTGGATATAAAGAACGGGAAATATATTTTGATATTTAATAAAGAAGGTTATACCAGTGAATATTATAATAATGCATTCCAATGGGAAGATTCGAATATTTTTGATTTTACCGGTAACCAAAATATTAATGCGGATGATGTCTTCTTAATCCCAATGAACCCGTTCGGCGGTGAGATATCCGGAAAGATATCGTCGAATTCAGGCAATGCATTAAGCGGAACATTAATATCCGCTGTAAATAATCAAGGTAAAATTGTGGCGACTTCATTCTCAGCTCATAACGGCAATTATATTATTCCTTCTTTGATCAACGGTGAATATACAATTAAGGCAAGCAAAATAGGCTATAAAACTTGCGAATACTCTAGTAAAGTTAATATGGATTTGGTCAGCAATGCTATTGTTGGCGGAGTTGATTTTTCAATAATTATTTCTTCAGTTAATAAATCCGGTAATGAAATTCCTGAATCTTTCGAATTATATCAGAACTACCCGAATCCATTTAATCCTTCAACAGCAATCGGCTATCAGCTATCAGCATTCAGCCATATTACATTGAAAGTTTATGACATACTTGGGCATGAAGTAGCGGTTTTAGTGAACGAAGAAAAGCCTGCAGGAACTTATAATGTAGAATGGAATGCAAAAGGAATATCAAGCGGAGTTTATTTCTATCAATTAAGAGCCCTCCCTAGATACAGTAGGCAGGCAGAGAATTTTGTGATTACTAAAAAGCTTTTACTGCTGAAGTGAGTATGCTAATTTAACATTGCCTCTATATTCATAGGCTGTGTGGGATAAAATACTATAAGAATAAATTTTAAGTTTATTGAATAAATAATGCCCTAAATCCATCACTTCCATTTCAAGAAAGTGGGAAAATCTTTCTGCATCTATACATTTAGAGAAGGATACTATCTTCAAGTAGAAAGTAAATTAGACTGTAAGATAACTTCCTATTGCAAATGATAGTTTTTGTCATATTGAACTATGCGAAATATCTCAATATTATAAAAAACCGTAAACTTGAGATTCTTCGTTCCACTCAGAATGACAGTTTTGCATAACTTCAGTTAAGTAAGTAGGTTATAAGTGGAACCCGCCTCCAGGTTGGGTCTTTAATATATTTAATAATAGAGCAATTTAACAATTAAAAATTACCCAAACCGCTATTCCAAGTGATTAATAATTTATTATTTAATGCATAATGATTATAAATTTCGCACTAAATAATTTTATATTAAAATAATTGGTTTTTCCCTTTATGGATTTTGATAAAAAGAATTATTCAAACGAATTTCTAATTGAATTATATAAGGAGATACTCCTTCCGCGATTGATTGAAGAAAAGAAGATATCCCTCCTTAGGCAGGGGAAAATAACTAAATGGTTTTCGGGAATGGGGCAAGAGGCTGTTTCAGTCGGCAGCGCAATGGCAATGGATGATGATGAATATATCCTGCCTATGCATAGGAACCTAGGGGTCTTTACTTCTAGAAAGGTAAAGCTTCATAAATTGTTTTCTCAATTCCAGGGTAAATCAGATGGATTTACAAACGGGCGTGACCGTTCATTTCACTTCGGATCAAATGAACAACATATTGCGGGAATGATATCTCATCTAGGCCCCCAGCTTGCCGTTGCTGACGGTATTGCACTTTGGCATTCAATCCATAAAGAGAATAAATGCTGTCTTGTATTCACCGGTGAAGGCGGGACGAGTGAAGGCGACTTTCATGAGGCATTAAATGTAGCATCGGTTTGGAACCTGCCGGTTATATTCTTAATTGAAAATAATGCATACGGTTTATCTACCCCCACCCAGGAACAATATCACTGCAAAGATTTAATTGATAAGGGAATAGGCTATGGGATTGAAGCTGCAAAGATTGACGGCAATAATATTCTCGAAGTATATTCAACAATAAAAGTATATACTGAAAATATAAGGAGGGAGCCGCGTCCCATCTTGATAGAAGCAATGACGTTTCGTATGCGGGGCCATGAAGAAGCTTCCGGAATTAAATATGTACCCAAGCATCTTTTTGAAGAATGGAAAGAGAAAGACCCGGTTAAAACTTATGAATCTTACCTTTTGAAGGAGAATATTATTGATGAAAACTATATAAAAGGAACAAGAGAGAGTTTCAAAATATTAATTGATAAAGAATGGGAAATAACAGAAGCGGGGCCTGTCATTTCACCGGATACTGATAAAGAGATTAAAGATGTACATGCACCTTTTAATCAAAAAGTAATTCATCCGAAACAAAGCAGGAGAACTTCCAAGAGATTTATAAATGCCATTTCTGATGCTTTATTTCAGAGTATGGAAAAGTTTCCGGATCTAATAATAATGGGGCAGGATATTGCTGAATATGGAGGAGTATTCAAAGTAACCGAGGGTTTTCTTGAAAAATTAGGGAAGGATAGAATTAGAAATACTCCTATTTGTGAATCAGCAATTGTAGGTGCGGCGCTGGGGTATTCAATTAAAGGAGGAAAGGCAGTTGTAGAAATGCAGTTTGCAGACTTTGTAACAATGGGATTTAATCAGATAATTAATAATCTGGCAAAGATATATTACAGATGGGGACAAAATGCTGATATTGTTATCCGCATGCCCACAGGGGCCGGGGTAGGAGCCGGACCTTTCCATTCACAGTCAAATGAGGCATGGTTCTTTCATACGCCCGGGTTAAAAATAGTATATTCCTCTTCGCCGTATGATGCAAAAGGCCTCCTAAATGCTGCAATTGAAGACCCTAATCCAGTAATGTATTTTGAGCATAAAGCTTTATACAGGTCAATTGAAGAAGATATTCCGGATGATTATTATACAATAGAATTAGGAAAAGCAAATTTAATTACTGAGGGAGAAGATGTAACAATAATAACTTATGGAATGGGGGTAATTTGGGCAAAAGTAATCTTGAGAAGCAAAAATATATCTGCAGATTTGATTGATCTTAGAACACTTTTGCCCTGGGATCAGCAAACTATTGAAGAGAGTGTAAAGAAAACCGGCAAGGTTATAATTCTGCATGAGGATACATTGACAGGCGGGATAGGAGGCGAAATTTCGGCTTGGATAACAGAGAATTATTTTGAATACTTAGATGCGCCTATATTACGTGCCGCAGGACTTGATACGCCGGTGCCCTTTGCAGGTGCTTTAGAGAATAACTTTCTTCCAAAAGAAAGATTTAATTCCATGCTTGATTTAATCCTTAAATATTAGTTTGTGAAACGTGTATACATAATTAGACAATGAGATTTTTAGAATAGATTACTTTTATTAAAAAAAGAAGACATTTTTGATAGTGCGAATTTTATAATTGGAAATTATCAAATAATTTTTGTAAATATAGTATACAGTAAAAAATAAAAAACGGGAGAACTAATGTGAGCGGGAGTATTGTAATAAATTCCATAAAGAATTAGATTCTAATGCACTTATGAACATCAAGTTGTGAGATTAATTATGGTATCATACTTCGAATAAATCAAGGAGGTTAAATGAAAGTGATTAAGTATCTCATTCCGTGGGCACTCATATTGTTTGCATCATGTACTTCACTTGTGTTAAAACCAGCAGACTTTTCGTGGCCCGTCGAATCAGTTCTAAAAGCAGATAATGATGGCAATGTAAACATTGCCCGGTATTCCATAGTTTTTAATGTTAAGCCATTATTTTTTAAGGAGACCGGCGATTCGACTACATTCCAGAATGAACAGGTCAGGGTTATCAGAAATATGAAAGGTTATTATTTTATGATAGCTAATAATTTTAAGAATGTCTATATATTCAATGTAAATGACGGTGCTTTTGATTTAGATAAGACAATAGAATTATCTAAGAATACAGGGATTCAAGATCCAGCATTCAATCAAAGATCGCCTTATATTGAATTAGTATATGGGGCTAATGGAGATCAAAAATTGAATCTTACCGAAAAAGGTATAGTTAAAGAGGAGGGACAATAATGAAAAAGCTAATTATGTTATCGGCGGTTTTATCATTTATAATCTCATTAGGAAGTATAAGTTTTGCACAGCAGGATTATCAGATTGTTCAGAACTTCAAATCAAAAACTCAGCAGATAGAGCAGTCTATCAAGAGCGCACAGAATTTATCTGATCTTGATACTATTCAATCTCAAATAAATCAACTGCAGGCAAGCTTCGAAGGGAACAAAGATCTGTTGGATAAAAGTCTCTACCCGGATGACTTTACCAGTTCCATTCAAAAGCTTAATGATGACCTGTCATTAAGGAAACAAGATTTCGGGCAGGTTAGTAATCTTCAAACACAAATAAATCAAATGCAGGCCCAGATAGATACTTTGAATGCAAAGAATGAGTCACTTCTTAACCAGATAGAACAAATGCAGGAAGGAAATAAAAAAGACATTGCTAAACTTGAAAGTACAATTCGCGAGTTAAGAGCATCTTTATATAGAAGAGACCGATTGGTAATGTCTATGCTCGGCAGCCTGCTTCCTCCTTCCTATGAAAAGAACGGAGAACTGACAACTAATGAAAAAGAGAAAATATATTCACAGACAAAAAGAACAGGTTTAATTGCTAACCTTAAAAGATCCATTGATGATAATGTCAAGTTCCTTCAAGTAACAACACTAAATCCTCAAGATTTAAAGACAATACAAAACCAGGAGAGCAGTCTTGAGGCAATGTGGAAGAGATCTGGCCCTGAGATAGTAAAGATATACTCTGAGAGGAGACAAGAATTAAAGAACGCAAAGGATATGGATTCCTCGTTCTCTGCCTGGAAGAATGCAATAGATCAACAGGCATGGAATTCAATAAGGCAAAAGTTTGTCGATCATGGTATTGCGCTTAGCAACTTTTCAAATGGGGATGAATTTGCTCAAACTTTAACCTCTTACATCGATACCCAGATGAAAGATGCCACAGGAAGTGATTCTAAAAAAACATATCATGTTTTTGCCGACAGTGTGTGGGATACAAGCATTAAGCCTGATTGGGTTCCGTATTTAACATCTAATAATCAGTTGAGCACGGGAAACCTTGGAATCATTGAGGCAAGGATTACACAATGGCAGAGTTCTGTTGGTTCAGGCAGTATGATATGGCTGTATATTATAATTGCTGTTATAATGATTGGTTTAATTATTTTATTTACTAGATCAAAATCTTCCAAAAATAAAAAGTCTGATACGCCAAGTGCTTAGCTAAATTCTTTATCACAGCTTCTGCCTTCTTTCTAATCCAAAGATCGAAGGCGAAGCTGAAGTTTATAACAAATACAATTCATCCTCTTTAGTCGATAACCAGCTTCAGACAGCAAACAACAAACTCAAAACCTTTATTTTATCGATACTTTTATGTCCATATTACTAAATCTGGACAATATGTTTAAAATACGTAAAGCATATATCTTAAATTATTCCGAATAATATTGTAATGTTTTAAAGCAAAATATTTTTTCATTCTGTTGACTATAACCTCTACAAGTTTTAATTTCTATCCGCTTTTATAATTACTACGGATCAAATCGAATTTTTTAATTAATCTTTTTATATAAATAAATTAAAATTATATTGAAGGGAGACAGTTATATGTCTGATCATGACCTTTCCGGTGAAGTGTTCTTTCCGTCAAGTGAAGTATTAAAACATGCCCATGCTAAATGCGATGAGATATATAAACAAGCAGAAGAAGACTTAGAAGGCTTCTGGGCAAAAGAAGCAAAAGAGCTTCATTGGTTTAAGAAGTGGAATAAGGTTCTGGATGATACACAAAAGCCATTCTATAAATGGTTTACGGGGGGCAAGACAAACATAGCATATAACTGTCTGGATGTACATGTAGAAACATTCCGAAGGAACAAGCTAGCGTTGATATGGGAAGGAGAGAACGGAGAGTTCAGATCTTTCTCATATTTTTCACTCAAACGTGAAGCCTGCCGTTTTGCAAATGTGCTTAAGAGCCTGGGAGTTCAGAAAGGCGATAGAGTAACGCTCTATATGGGAAGAATACCAGAGCTGGCAATAGGGATGCTTGCATGTGCCAGGATAGGGGCAATACATTCAGTAGTGTACGGCGGCTTTTCAGTTGAATCCCTACATGAAAGATTAGAAGACAGCCAGTCAAAGGTATTAATAGTAGCGGATGGATCATATCAGAGAGGCAAAGTAGTACAATTAAAAAAGATTGCCGACGAGGCGCTGCAGAGGGCGGCAACAGTTGAAAGCGTACTTGTAGTAAAAAGGACCGGCGAGCCGGTAAATATGGAAGCGGGAAGGGACATGTGGTATCATGAGCTGATGAACCTTCCGATTGCCAACAGCCAGTGCGGAATTGAGGTAATGGATGCAGAGGATCCGCTGTTCATACTATACACATCAGGAACCACAGGAAAGCCAAAAGCCATACTTCACACACATGGTGGATATATGGTCGGTGTATATTCAACCTTAAAGTATGTATTTGACATACATGAAGACGACAGATACTGGTGTGCAGCAGACCCTGGCTGGATTACCGGACATAGTTATATTGTCTATGGCCCGCTTCTAAACGGCGCTACTTCGTTTATGTATGAAGGTGCACCAACACACCCATATCCCAATCGCTGGTGGCAGATGATAGAGAAGTACGGGATAAATATATTGTATACGGCGCCGACAGCAATCAGAGGACTAATGCGTTATGGTGAAGCCTGGCCTAACAGGCACGATCTATCCTCATTGAGATTATTAGGAAGCGTAGGCGAGCCGATAAATCCGGAAGCCTGGAAATGGTATCATAGAGTAATCGGGAAAGGGAAATGCCCGGTAATGGATACCTGGTGGCAGACGGAGACTGGAATGTTTATGATAACGCCAATGCCGTGTGTACCGTTAAAACCGGGATCGGGTACAAAGCCATTCCCGGGGCTTAAGATGGATATACTGGATGAGAATGGGAACCCAGTAAAAGCAAATGAAGAAGGTTATCTGGTAATAAAGACGCCGTGGCCGGCAATGATCAGGACCTTATATAATGATGATGATAGATACGTAAAACAATACTGGAGCAGATTCCCGGGATATTACTTAACGGGAGATTCGGCAAAGCGGGATGAAGACGGATATTACTGGGTAATAGGGAGAGTTGATGATGTAATAAAAGTCTCAGGCTACAGGCTTGGTACGGCAGAAATTGAGAGTGCGTTAGTCAGTCATGCAGCAGTAGCCGAAGCCGCAGCAATAGGCCTCCCGCACGAAATAAAGGGAAACGCAATACACACATATGTAATCCTAAAAGCAGGATTTGAGAAGAGCGACAAACTGGCTGAAGAACTTCGTCTGCATGTTGGGCATGAAGTAGGCCCGATAGCAAAACCCGAAAGTGTAGAGTTTGTAGATTCACTTCCGAAAACACGAAGCGGAAAGATAATGCGCCGTGTATTGAAGGCTAAAGCACTCGGACTAGATCCGGGCAATATCTCGACACTTGAAGAGTAAATTGGATTTAAGTATAAAGGTATAATGGTATAAGGGAATAACCATTCCCAGTCCATTTACCTTTATAACCTTTATGTAAACACCATTCTAAATGTTTGTAAAATTAGAGATGCCGCATTATATTTTTTATGTGAAAAAACTTTTACTATGCCTAATATATTTTCTCTTTTTTATTTTTAATATAAGCTGTAACCAGGGTATAACTCCTGCGACAGCAGAAGAAGAATACCAGACAGCCGGATTTAGCGGGACTTTAACATTCAAGGGGAGCTGGCCTAAGGATGTTAAGTGGACTCTGCTAGTTGTTTTTAAAGAACCGTTAACATCTGCATCCTCATTTAATATTTTTAATGTCGGATATATCAGCAATCCAATCCCGAACAATATAGGCACTTATTCTTTCTCCACTGCCCAGGATTCGGGAATTATTCCGATTACCGCAGGAGCATTTAAGTATGTAGCAGTAGCACAGTCAAAAAAAGATACACTCACAATAAACCGTTCCGATTGGACTGTTGTTGGAATTTATTATACAAACAGTGATTCTACACAACCGGGAAAACTAACGATCCCTGCGAATACATTGGTTACCGGTGTAAATATAACATGTGATTTTAATAAACCGCCGGTACAACCGCCGGGAGGCAACTGACGTTAATGAATAAATTAGGCATGGCCGCCTTCAGGATAACTTTATTCTTATTATTATTTATAACGATACCTTTAATTTCACAAAATCTAAGTATCAGCGGAATTATTACGGACTCTACCAATAATACATTACCCGGAGTAAATGTAAAAGTAATAGGTACGAATATCGGCTCCGCATCAGGAGTAGACGGCAAATTCTATATAGGCAATCTTAAACCTTCAAATTATTCGATAGAATTTTCAAGTATTGGTTATAAGACAAAAAGGCTCACTAATTTGGATCTAAAAAATAGGTCGATGGAGCTGAAAGTTATTTTAGATCAGCAGCCGATTGTTTCACAGCAGGTTGTAGTTACAGCAAGTAAATATGCTCAGCAGCTATCGGATTTAACTGTAAGTGCAAGTATTATTCATGCAGGTTTATTTGAAAAAAAAGATATTAATGACCTGGAAAACGCTATGAGATATGTTCCGGGAGTAAATATGATCGAAGATCAGATAAGTATCAGGGGTTCAAGCGGTTACAGCAGAGGAGCCGGCACCAGAGTACTCCTTGCTATAGACGGTATTCCGTATTATACAGGGGACACCGGGGAAATAATATGGGAAATCATGCCCACTCCGGAGATAGATAGAGTTGAAATTATCAAAGGCGCTTCGAGTTCACTATATGGATCATCTGCAATAGGCGGAGTTATAAATGTAATTACCAAAGGAATAAGTTCCAAACCGGTTACATATATAAAAACGGAGATCGGTGCATATGATAAGCCTTCTTATAGTATCTGGGATTGGTCTAATGAATTAAGAACCTTCAGCGGCATAACTGCGGCTCATTCCGACCGCATTGGGAAATTAGGATTTTCAGTCTCGCTTACAAGACTATCGGATATGAGTTATAAGCAAAGCGGTTTTTATACAAGGTATATCGGTTTCTTAAAAGGAGTTTATGATTTCTCACCAGCATCATCGTTAACTCTATTGGCAAACTCAATGAACCAGCATGATGGGACTTTTCTTTACTGGAATAATTCGCGCAATGCTTTAATCCCGCCTGCCGCAGATCAGGGTGAAGCAGTAACATCCGGCAGATATATGTTAGGTGCAGTCTATAAAAACGTCATTGATAAGAATTTCTTCATCAATGTCAGAGGAAGCTATTATAGAAATGATTGGGTTGACCAAACTTCATCGCATAATAATTCTTTATCTAACCTTTACCGGTTGGAAGTTCAAACAAACGCTAACCTATTTAGCAATTTTATTTTGGTTTCCGGAATTGAAGCAACTGCAGATAAGGTAAATTCCAATATTTTTAGTAATCATGTATCGAGCGGGTTTGGTATATATTGCCAAGCTGAATACAAATTTACATTTCCTCTCTCAACTACCTTCGGCATTAGATACGATTATAGTAAATTAAGCAATCAAATAGGAGTAAGCGCACTTTCTCCTAAAGCAGGATTGAATTATAGATTGTCTGATAGATTATCTTTAAGATCATCAATCGGTACCGGCTTTAGGGCTCCGACACTGGCAGAAGCATATACTTCAACTACATCGGGGGGGATTACAATCATGCCTAATCCAAGCCTTAAGCCTGAATCCAACTGGACATTTGAAATAGGTGCAAATTACCAGATGACTAATTATATAAATCTTGATGCTGCTCTTTTTAACAACGAATATTATGACTTCATTGAACCGACTGTTGATCCAATTGACGGATATGTCCATTTTGAAAATGTGACCAGGGCACGGATACAGGGATTTGAAATTAATTCCAATTCTTCATTCCTTGATAACCGTCTGAATCTGACATTAAGTTATACATATCTCTGGGCAAGAGATTTGCAGCTAAATCAGGCATTAAAATACAGGCCCAGGCATATGGCGCTGGCAAGCTTAGATTATACCATAGGAGATTTTGATATTGGTGCCGATTTCCGTTATTCAAGTAAAGTAGAGCAAATGGACTTTGAGCTTGTCAGCCTGGGAGTGGTAAAAGACGGAACAAAGAGAGTCGATATTCAGGTTCTTGATTTAAGAGCAGGTTATAATCTAAAACAGTTCGGGATCCCGGCAAAAGTATATCTAAATGTTAACAATGTTTTCAATTATAATTATGTTGAATTGATTGCAAACATTGCGCCGATTAGAAATTATTCACTTAGCATGGAATTTTTATTTTAGTATAATGATCTTTTATGGAAATTATAAATACCAAACAACTCACAAAAGGATGAGTAGAATTTATTCTGGAATATTAACCAGTTAAATATTAAATTTGGGCAAAGTTAAAAATTGTTAACCCGAATAATTAAGTAGGGGAGGAAGAATCAACAATGTTTATTGACACGCACGCACATTTATTTTCTCCGGAATTCAATGAAGATTTAGACGCTGTAATTGAAAGAGCTAAAGAATCCGGAATTGACTATATAATAGTTCCAGCAACTGACCTTGAGACTTCTGCGAAAGTTATCGAACTTATCGATAAATATGAATTTATATACGGCGCCATAGGTGTTCATCCTCATGAAACAAAGAATTGGGATAATTCATTTATTGAGAAGATTGAAAAATTTGCTTCACATAAAAAAATAGTCGGCATAGGCGAAATAGGATTGGATTACTATTATGATTTTTCTCCGAAAGAAAAGCAAATTGAGGCATTCAAAGCTCAGCTTGACCTGGCATTAAGACTTAATAAGCCTGTCATTATCCATAACCGCGAATCTGACGAAGATATGATGCTGATTATCCGCTCCTATCAGGATACAGGATTAAGAGCTCAATTTCACTGCTACAGCGGAAACTTTGAAAATGCAAGAGAACTTGTAAAATTAAATCACTTCATTTCGTTTACCGGTAATATTACTTTCAAAAAGTCCGATCAGCTTCGTGATGTATTATCTAAAATGAGCCTTGAAAGTATAATGCTAGAGACAGATTCACCCTTCATGACACCTGAACCAAACCGAGGAAAAAGGAATGAACCTGCAATGGTAAAGACGATAGCAGAGACGATTGCCGAAGTCCATCATTTGAAAGTTGAGGATATTGCTCGTGTTACTTCATATAATGTTTTCAGGATGTTTGGTGTCGGATCTAAGCCCGGAACTAGTTTTACTTATAAGATAGGCGAGTCGCTTTATGTTAATGTTACAAACAGGTGCGATGCTAAGTGCGAGTTCTGTGATAGAGAGGGTGATGCCGTAATCAGCGGCTACAATTTAAGTATGACTAAAAGCGAAGAGCCGGGAGTTGAAGCCTATATCAGTGAAATCGGAGACCCAAAGCAGTATAAAGAAATCGTCTTTTGCGGCTACGGCGAGCCGACAATCAGGTGGGATGTTGTTAAAAAAGTAGCCAGGTATGTTAAGGAAAATGAAGGGCGAACGAGATTAATAACTAACGGGCACGGCAATCATATCAATAAGAGAGATATAGTACCTGAGCTAAGCGGATTGATCGATGTTGTTTCAATCAGCCTTAATTCTGCGGATCCCAGGCAATATTCGGAATTAGTAGGGCTAGATACTAATTCGTTCAACGAAATGATTAATTTTGCCAAGGAAGCTAAGAATTATATCGAGAAAGTTGTAATGACAGTTATAGCAATGGAAGATATAAATATTGAGCGAGCTCGGAAAGTAGTCGAAGAAAAAATAGGGGCCGAATTTAGATTAAGACAATATTTCTAAAATAATATGAAAAATATATTACTGTTTCTTTTAATTTTCTGTTTTTCACAGATATATCCTCAATCTGATTTATCAAATATTAAGTCAGAAATAGATTCAGTTCTATCTGCGAAGTATTTTGAATCAACGCAGATGGGGATTGATGTATATGATCTAACTGCCGGTAAAGAACTGTACAAAAAGAATGAAAAGCTTTTATTCAGCCCTGCCTCAAATATGAAAATATTGACTACCTCAGCCGGGTTAAAATATCTAGAACCATCTTATAATTTTATTACTTCTGTATTTTATTCAGGAAATATCAGGAATGGGATACTAGACGGAGATATCTACATTGCCGGAGGCTGCGATCCGGATTTTACAGATATGGATTTGGACTCAATAGCCGTTAAACTTAAATCTTTAGGCATCAAGAAAATTACAGGTAATCTATACGGAGATGCTTCAATGATGGATTCGCTATTCTGGGGTGACGGCTGGATGTGGAACGATGATCCTTCGACAGATGCACCATATATGAGTGCATTACAGATCGATGCAGACGCAATCGGTGCAATCATAGAACCTGGAAAGATGGGTAAGAAAGCAGAAATATCATTAGTACCTAAAACAGATTTTTTTAAGATTGAAAACTTGACCGAAACTGTGGTTGCTGATAGTCCCTCAACAGTTACAATGGATAGAGACTGGATAAATAGAACCAATACTTTGATATTTAAAGGCAATGTTCCTGATAAGAGTATTCCCGCTTCTCTTCAAGATACTTTACAGGTAAATGTCTTCGATCCTCAATTATACTTTATGTCGTTATTTAAGGAAACATTGAGCAAGTATGGAATTGAAGCAAAAGGGAAAATTAAATTCGGTATTGCCGGCAGCAATCTGATGAAGATATGCAATATAAAACATAACATTCAATCAGTAATTCACAATATAAATAAGATAAGCTACAATCTAGGGGCAGAAATGATATTACGTCCGCTTGCAGTTAAATATTTCGGCAAACCGGCTACTGCAGAGAATGGGATTAAATTTGTAGACAGTCTAATTGCCTCTGCCGGAATGAACCCGCATGATTATAAGATAGTAGACGGCTCGGGGCTTTCTCATTATAATTTAATTACTTCGGAATTAATCATGCATGTATTAAAATATATATATAACGAAAGGCCAGACCTTTATAATATTTTATATAATTCATTTCCCGTAGCTGGTGTTGACGGAACATTAAGGCATAGAATGATAAATACTCCGGCACAAAATAAAGTTCATGCTAAGACAGGATCCTTAAGCGGAGTGTCCAGTCTCTCAGGATATATAACAGCGCAGGGGGGGCATTTAATAGCCTTCTCCATGTTAGTTCAAAATTATGATAAAAGTCCAAAGATTTATCGCGATATTCAGGATAAAATTTGCAATATTTTAGTTAAGTATAAATAAAACTGAATTTGAAATAATCCTAAATGGATTTAAATAGGCTTAGTACAGAATTGCAATAACTTAATTAAAATTCTATCGGCCCGGCCATGTTACCGGCAAACAAAGAGGATAGACAATATCTTTATTTATTTACCTGCATAATATTTTACTTTATTCCTACTTTTCTATAACTTTATATTATTACCATACTCTTATAAACATAAACACTCATTTATTTCCTCTGAAATATATACTGTAATATTCTTATTTTTGTAAGAAGGATTATTTCAATAGTCCAAAACACCCAGCTGAGCCTGATAAACCTCAGTCAATAATAAGTAAATATATATACTAATTCATCGAATGAAACATTATAAAGAATTTTCAATTACCGCAGAACCTTTTAATCCTGAGTTAATAAGCGGATTGATGTGGGAGTTAGATATTACAGGTGTTAATGAAGAAGTTAATTGTTTAAAAGTATTTGCTGCAGAGGATAGTAAAGTAGAACCTGAAGATATTAAGCATCTGCTTCAAAGATTAGTTGAAGAAAATATGCTATTTAATTTTAATGTAGAAGAAAATTACGTTGAAGAGAAAAATTGGAATGAGGAATGGGAGAAGTCAGTTAATGTAATAGAAGTATCCGATACAATTGTTATTAAGCCCTCATTCAGGAACTATGATGCGAAGCCGGGACAAATTATAATTACAATTGATCCTAAAATGTCATTTGGTACGGGCGAACACCAAACTACAAAATTAGTTCTGCAGCTCCTGGAAAAATATGTTAAGCAGGGTATTAAAATGCTTGATGTAGGCTCAGGTACAGGCGTACTTGGTATAGCTGCCGTTAAGCTTGGAGCTGGTTCAGTTATAGCTGTAGATAATGATGATTGGTGCTTCGGCAATGCAAAGGAGAATTGCGATCTCAATTCTGTTTCGGATAAAATTGATATAAGGCTTGGTGAAATAAATGGCATTAAAGAGAATAATTTTGATTTAATTACTGCCAACATACAGAAAAACATACTGCTCGATATTTCAGATGAAATCCATAAAAGAATTAAGACAGGGGGGATAGTTATCCTCTCGGGTTTATTATTCTCAGATGAGGAGGATATTTTAAAAGAATATAATTCATTGGAATTACAGTTTGTTGAGAAAAAAATACTGGATGAATGGATTTCCATGGCCTTTAAAAAGACTGGTAAATCTTAATAAGATGGTATAAATTACACTACTAAAACTAGATTTTTATAATAATAACTATTATTAATATATTAAAGGGAAGGTCATATGCATGCTAAACTAATATTAAAGCGCAGGGAAGATATAAGATTAAGGTCCGGCCATTTGTGGATTTTCAGCAATGAAGTAGATGGAATCAATGGTACTCCTGAAAATGGGGACTTGATAGATGTATTCGATTCAAGCGAAACCAATATCGGGACGGGTTTCTATAACAAGAACTCTCTTATTGCGGTAAGGATGCTGAGTTATAATTATATTGAGGACCTATATCCTTTGTTTAAAGAGAAGATGTTAAGAGCCTACGAACTACGAAAGGCTTTTTATCCTAATCATGATTCATTTCGCTTAGTTTTCAGCGAAAGCGATTACATGCCAGGGCTGATTATCGATAAGTACAATAAAACATTCGTACTTCAGGTATATTCTTACGGGATGCAAAGGAATATTTCTTTGATAGTTAAGGTACTGCAAGAGGAATTTGGTGCGGAGAATATTTTCACTAAAAATGAACCGTATTTCAGAAAGCTTGAAGGGCTTCCTGAGGAAGACGAAGTTTATTTAGGCGATAGGAAATCAGAAATTATATCCGACGGTTCTTTAATTTACAGCGTTAATTTCGAAACAGGCCAAAAGACCGGATTCTATTTTGACCAGAGAGACAACCGATTCTTTATTGAACAAATTGTGAAGGGTAAGAGTGTAGTTGATGCCTTCTGTAATTCAGGAGGATTTGGTATGCACGCTGCAAAAGCAGGTGCAGCATCAGTAACTTTTGTTGATTCGTCTTCTGTTGAAATTGAAAATGTTCAAAAGAATATCGAGCTTAATAAACTTATTGGGAATTTTGATTTTCAAGCAGAAGATGTATTTCAGTTTATGAATAAAGAAATTGAAGAACAGAAAAAATATGATGTAGTAATAGTGGACCCTCCGGCTTTCGCTAAAAATAAGAAGCAAATTGCTATAGCAAGCAAAGGTTACGAAAAACTAAATAAGCGCGCGCTGCAGATTGTAGCAAAGAGCGGTTATCTTATAACCTCATCATGCTCGCACTTTATAAGCAAAGCAGATTTTATGGATATTCTAATAGACGCTTCAAGGAAAGCAAATGTGAATATGCAAATGGTATATTTTTCAGGAGCTTCGCTGGATCATCCGCAGCTGCCTGCAATGCCTGAAACAGCTTATTTGAAATTTGGGGTGTTTAGAGTGATGTGATAATAATTAGTTTGAAATTAACTATATAAGTGAGTAAGAAGTCACCCAATGTCTTAAAGATACTGGGTGTATAAGTTAGTAATTAAGCCCTGCGACAACCTGCTCCGGCGGAAATTGTAATCTTACACTTAATCGAGTGAAAAATCCGAATCCTGATGAATCGGAATGATAAAGTACAGGATTAAGATGTAACAGTGTAACTCGATTTATGTAAAATAATTTAACTTATAAATTTACATAGTTATAATTGATTCGATATTTCTCAGAAGAGGAAAGTAGTTTG
>Ga0075269_10000034_pt1 | contig 25328 bp, 19 predicted proteins | sample SF_Rice_5C_0N_10_FD_69773 | JGI IMG/M metagenome (GOLD analysis project Ga0075269, IMG submission 69773) | Rice paddy soil microbial communities from Twitchell Island, California, USA - SF_Rice_5C_0N_105 | ecosystem: Environmental > Terrestrial > Soil > Paddy field/soil | place: USA: Twitchell... | reverse complement strand
ATCATTTTAAAATAAATCCCGAAGGCAAAGGTGAGAGCATTATTTCGCTTACAGACGGCACGTCATTTTTAGCCGAATATAAATTCGGTAAAGGGAAAATATTTTGTTTCAACACTGCGCCGGTTTTAAGCTGGAGTAACTTTCCATTAAGGGGAATTTTTGCTCCTTTAATGAATAAATCAGTTTTTTATTTAGCGGCTAAAAACGAATCGATTAGTGAAGTTATTGCCGGGCAGCCTGTGTTAATAAATTTGCGGAATAATGTGTCACCGCAGATAAAAATTATAAGGCCTGATAAGTCGGAAGACTTTATAAATCTTCAGGATGAAACTTCGTCAAATTATTATGAATATAAAAAAACAGATCTTGCCGGGAGTTATACTGTATATTCAGGTTCAAAGATTATTTATGAATTCTCGGTAAACCTTGATCCGCAGGAGTCGGTTGTAAAATATATAAGCGCTAATGAGTTTGAAAATTATCTAAAGCAGATAAATTTTAAAGGTAAATATATTCAGGTTGAGAAAAACGAAGACCCAGCTAAAGTTGTACTTCAATCAAGATTCGGTTCAGAGCTTTGGAGATATTTTTTAGTGATAGCAATACTTCTGGCACTTATAGAAATGGCTGTCGCAAGAAATGCTAAAAAAGAACTAATAGACACTACAAACTGATAGAGTTAATTTTGTCATTATAAAGTAATAAAAAGGTTTTTGGTGATATGTGTATCGACTGATTGGACATTTTAAGAAAATTTGATTAATTATATGCCTGAAAAGAAATAAATTATTTAATAATGATAGATATAACAAGGAAGACAAAAGAACTAGCAATATTAGTTGCATTAGATACCAAAGAACAAAACCGAGAATTAGTAGAAGAACATTTAACAGAGCTTGAAGAACTAGCCGATACTGCAGGCGCAAAAACAATTCTAAAAGTCATTCAGGATAAAGCTACACCTGATCCGGCATATTATATCGGTAAAGGTAAAGCAGAAGAACTTACTTTTCTTGCTGATACTAACGAAGTGAATTTAATAATTTTTGATGATGATCTTTCTCCGGTTCAAGTCAGGAATCTAGAAAATCTTTTAGAGAGAAAAATTGTTGACAGGAGCGGGCTTATTCTAGACATATTTGCTACCAGAGCTAAAACGAAGGAAGCAAAAACTCAAGTCGAACTTGCACAGCTTCAATATATGCTGCCGAGACTGACAAGAGCATGGACTCACTTATCCAAACAATATGGGGGAATCGGAACAAAGGGCCCCGGAGAAACGCAAATTGAAACTGACCGCCGGATTATTAGAACAAGGATTAGTTTATTGAAGGAGAAACTGCAAAAAATCGAATCTCAGCGAAATACTCAAAGCCGCGGGAGGGCAGATTTCACAAGAATTTCATTAGTTGGCTATACAAATGCTGGTAAGTCTACATTATTTAATCTATTAACTAACTCTAATGTTTTTGCGGAAGACAAATTATTTGCTACTCTGGATTCAACAACAAGGATATTAAAATTTGGGAAAAAGGAAAAGATCCTTTTAAGTGATACTGTCGGGTTTATAAGAAAACTTCCGCATAATTTAGTAGCTTCCTTTAAAAGCACGCTTGATGAAGTTAGGGATGCAGATATAATCTTACACGTAATCGATCTTTCACATCCGTTCTTTGATGACCATATAAAAGTTGTTGAGCAGACGCTGTATGATTTGGGCTGCAAGGATAAAAAAGTTATAAAAGTATTCAATAAAGTTGATGCAGTGCTTGATAGAAGCAAAATACAATATGCAAAAAATAATTATGATGACAGCGTGATCATTTCTGCACAGCGGGGAATAAATATAACCGGCCTAAAAGAGAAACTGACCAATATAATTGAAGATTCTTTTGTAGAAGAACGGATAGACATTGGGTTAGCTGAATCGAAAAAAGCAGCGACCATACACTCACTGGCGGAAGTACTGTCAACAAAATATGACCAAAAGTCTATGCATATTACTTATCGTGCAAGAAAAGAAACATCAGAAAAAATTAAGAAAATAGTTTATGGCGGATAAATTAATTATTGACGGCGCTACCTTAACATTAGAACAAATTGAATATTTCCTACATAGAAATCCTGAAATAATAATAGAAAAAAAATCAGCTGCCAGGATTAAAAAGTCCAGAGCATTAGTAGAGAAGTGGGTAAACAGCGGGGAGTCAATTTATGGCGTTACTACAGGATTCGGCGAATTTTCTAACGTCGGGATATCAAAAGAAAATTTGAAGCAGTTACAAGAGAATTTAATTCTCAGCCATGCAGTAGGATGCGGAGATAATTTACCCCCATTCATTGTAAAAATAATGATGCTGCTTCGATTAAATGCTTTATCGCGTGGTTATTCGGGAGTTAGAATTGAAACCCTTGAGTTGCTCATAAAGATGATTAAGCATAACGTAATCCCGGTAATCCCTTCTCAAGGCTCGGTAGGTTCAAGCGGCGATCTTGTACAACTTGCTCATCTAGTGCTCGCTATGATCGGGAAAGGCAGAGTCCAAATAATTAAAAATATAATGGATGAAGAGTCATCGGCTGCAGAAATTATTCATTCAAAACCCGGATTAAAGAAATTTTCCTTGGAGCCTGTAGAACTTGAAGCAAAAGAAGGTTTAGCATTAATCAATGGGACTCAGATGATGACTTCGTTTGCAGCTTACATTTCAATACGCGCAAAAAAACTAAATAAGATTGCAGATTTAAGTGCGTCCCTTACACATGAAGCTCTAAGATCTACTGATAAAGCTTATGATCCAAAAATTCATAAACTACGTCCGTTTCCCGGTCAAATTACAACTGCAAGAAATATTTTATCTTTAATAAAAAACAGCGAGATAAGAAAATCACATTTAAAAGATGATAAAAGAGTTCAAGATGCATATTCAATAAGATGCGTGCCTCAGATTCATGGGGCTTCGAGAGATGCAATTGATTATGTTTGCTCACGTGTAAAAATTGAGATTAATTCGGTAAATGATAATCCTATAATATTTCCGGAAACTGAAGAGCATATAGAAGGCGGAAATTTTCACGGACAATCAATGGCACTAGCTATGGATTTTATGAGCATAGCGCTTTCTGAGTTAGCTAATGTATCCGAAAGGCGGACAGAAAGAATGGTAAACGGAGCACTCAGCGGATTGCCCAGATTTCTGACTAAAAACGGCGGATTAAATTCAGGCTTGATGATTGCCCAATATACTGCGGCAAGCCTTGTGTCTGAAAATAAAGTACTTTCTCATCCCGCTAGCGTAGACTCAATTCCTACATCTGCCAATCAAGAAGATCATAATTCAATGGGATCAATTGCTGCTCAGAAATGTTTTCGAATAATGAGGAACCTTGAGAATGTTCTGGCAATTGAATTAATGACGGCGGCTCAAGCTCTGGAATTCTTAAAACCATTTAAACCGGGAACCGGAACCTCTGCCGCATATAAAGAAATCCGAAAAGCTATCAAACCATTAGACGGCGACCGATTAATTTATGATGATGTTAAGTTAGTAGCAGGATTAATAAAAGATGACAGTTTGTTAAATTCTGTTGAGAAGTCGGTAAAACTCAATTAAATACACATTTTGACATAATATTTGGGGATTATACTTCCTATATAGATAAACTCGGAGAAAAGGATAATGGAAATAATTTTTTTACTAATCGGAATTGTAATCGGAGCCGCAACTGCATGGTTATTTCTAAAATCGAAATATGAAAGTTCTAAGGGAATTACTATACAGGAAGCCGAAGATCTAAAAAGCCAAATCAACAGCATAGCAATTGATAAAAGCAAGGTTGAAGAACGAAATAATGTAAATGAAGAAAGATTGAAGACGGCTCAGATCGAATTGAATTCCGAGAGAGCAAAAGTTATTGAACTTAATTCTACTCTCTCATCACTGAAATCAGATTATAATAATCTTCAGACGAAGCTTAGCGAACAGAAAGCAGAGATTGAGAATCTTCAAGAGAAATTTACTAAAGAGTTTGAAAACCTTGCTAATAAAATCCTTGAAGAGAAAAGCAGCAAGTTTACGCAGCAGAATAAGGAAAATCTTGATCTAATTCTTAAGCCTCTTAATGACAAAATAAAAGATTTTGAGAAGAAAGTAGAAGATATCCACCTTAAAGATTCAAACGAGAGAGCCGGACTTAGAGAACAAATAAAAAGCTTGCACGAGTTAAACCAGCTAATGACAAAAGAAGCTGCAAACCTTACGAGCGCGCTAAAAGGACAGTCCAAGACTCAAGGCAATTGGGGTGAATTTATTTTAGAAAGCATCCTTGAAAAATCCGGATTAGTAAAGGGGAGGGAATACCTTGTGCAAGAAAGCATGACTGCAGAGAGCGGGAAAAGGTTTCAGCCGGATATTTTAATAATGCTGCCAGAAAATAAAACGATAGTAATTGATTCTAAAGTTACTTTAGTTGCATATGAAAGATTTAATTCTGCGGAAAATGAGGATGAAAGGTCATCTGCCTTAAGGGATCATATTTTATCGATAAAGAATCATATAAAAAATTTAAGCTTAAAGAATTACCAACATCTTTACCAGATTCAAAGTCTTGATTTCGTATTAATGTTCCTCCCAGTTGAGCCGGCATTCAGCCTTGCAGTTCAATACGATAGTGCAATATTCAATGAAGCATTTGAAAAGAACATTGTTATAGTTAGTCCCTCAACGCTCCTTGCAACATTGAGAACTATTGCAAGCATTTGGCGTCAGGAAAATCAGAATAAAAATGTATTAGAAATAGCACGTCAAAGCGGAGCACTGTATGATAAATTTGTCGGTTTTGTCGATGATTTAATAAATGTTGGTAATAAAATAGATGCAGCAAAAGGAAGCTATACAGACGCAATGAAGAAATTGCATGAAGGACGGGGAAATCTTGTAACCAGTGCTGAAAAAATTAAATCATTAGGTGCAAAAGCAACAAAGTCATTACCAAAACCTCTTATAGATAGAACAGATAATGATGAAGCAGATCTATTGAACTAATTTGCGTAATGGCATTCCAAATTATTGTCCTCCGATTTTTATGATCTCTTGAAATTCCTCTTTTGTTACAGGCATGACTGACAATCTATTGCCTTTTTGAATGAGCTTCATCTTCTGCAGTTTTGTATTTTTTCTGATATCTTGAAGAGTAATCGGAGTTTTGAATTCTTTAATAAGCTTAATATCAACCATATACCATACAGGATTATCCGGAGTAGCTGAAGGGTAAAAATGATGACTGTCCGGGTCAAATTGCGTATGATCAGGATAACCTTCTTTTACAATCTCACAAACTCCGACTATAGCATTTGGCTCAGTGCTGCTGTGATAAAATAAAACACCATCGCCTGCTTTCATTTCATCTCGTAAATAATTCCTTGCCTGGTAGTTCCGTACTCCATCCCAATATGTCGTTTGGTTTTTACTTTTCCTTAGGTCTACGATTGAAAACGACTCCGGTTCCGATTTAATAAGCCAGTAATTCTTAGCCATAATATTTCTTATGTTTATTAGAAGAATTGTCAATCAAATATAAGTGCATGATTAATATATCATATTGATTAAGGTCATCAAATTTTGGGTGTTGGTTATTCTATCGTATTAATTACTTAGGTATTAAGTTACATCAGCGACATATTTCGTCCACAATTATTTAGCATAAAGATTTATTCAAAAATAAATGTTCATGCCTTAAAGTTACAGATAATAAAAGAATTAAATAGAAAATAAACTCCGGAAGTTCCGCGGGGTAGGAAATAAGTAATATTTATGCATGATGTTAGGTAAATTTGAAAGATTTGGTGTATATGACGGTTTTATTAAATTGATATTCTATCCGGCGCTAGATATATTAAATTTCAAAATTTTTAGAATTATGAAAAGAGTTGTTTCATTTATAGCGCTTTTGATGCTGCCTTTAATGCATGCAAGTTTTGCACAGGATGAAGGCGCGTTCCAGATTGCCAGGCTGAAATATGACGGCGGCGGAGATTGGTATAACGGTCAGACTGAAGAGCCTAACCTACTTAATTTTGTTGCCCAAAATACGAACATAAAAGTGAAAGCTGATTATACATGGGTGAATATTAATTCCGATGCAATATTTTCGTACCCTTTTTTATTTATGACCGGTCATGGAAATATCGTATTTACTAAAGATGAGTGTGGAAGATTGAGAAAATATTGTGAGGCTGGCGGATTTTTATATGCAGATGATGATTACGGAATGGATAAATCTTTCAGACGAGAGATAAAAAAAGTCTTTCCAGATAAAGAACTTGTTGAGTTACCTTTTGATTATGATATTTATCATGATTTTTATGATTTTTCTAAAGGAGTTCCTAAAACTCATGAGCACAACGGTAAACCACCCCAAGGATTTGGTATCTTTATAAATGGTCGTTTGGCAGTCTATTATACATATGAATCAAACCCGAGCGACGGCTGGGACGATCCGGAAGTCCACGGCGATCCTCCCGACAAAAGATTGGAAGCGCTAAAGTTTGGTACGGACATGGTAATTTGGGCTTTGTCTAATTAATAAATTAAAGTTCCGAAGTTTCAAATGGGTTCAGAATCAAAATATTATAAAGAGATCGTTTATAAGCTTGAGCGGCTAATAAAAAAAGAGTATACCCTTGCTGCTTCGATAGGGATACAGAAATCTTTTTCACTTGCGATTTTAATCTTTACACTTTTTGTACTAGCTGAAATGTTTGCTCATTTCTCCTCTGCCATAAGAACTACCTTATTCTTAATTTTTCTGTTTATATCGGCGGCTTCACTTATTTTATTATTTATCATTCCGCTTCTAAAGTATTTTAAGATACTTCGAAAAACTAATTACTTAGAGACTGCAAGGAGAGTCGGAGATAAGTTCCCTTTGATTAAGGATGATCTGGTTAATTCCATGCAGCTTGTTTTATCGGAAAAAGCCGAGGCACAATATTCTAAGGGTTTAGTTGAAGCTGCCTTTTATAATATTTATAATAAAATAAAAAATGTTGAATTCACAACTATCGTAAGCTTAAAGAAAGCAAAGGAACCTTTATTATATTTTGCAGGGGCATTAATTCTTTGCGGAATTCTTATATTATTTGTCCCCGGCCTTAAAGCTGCATCATTCAGGCTTATTAATTACAGGCGCGAATTTATCCCGCCTCCAAAATTTATTTTTAATGTTGAACCCGGCAATTCCAAGGTAACAAAAGGAGATAGTATTAAGATAACAATAGGGATTGCCGGACAGGCTCCTAAAGAGGTTAATCTTAATGTTAAGAATGCAGATCAGACGAGTTTCGAGCCGCTGCAGCTTTACCCTGACACACTAGGGAAATATTATTATGTAATCCCTGCAGTAAGATCATCATTTAAGTACTATGCTGCATCCGGAAATATAAAAAGCGATATTTACGAAATTGAAGTAATAGATAGGCCGATTATCAAAACAATGGATTTAACTATTACATCACCATCATATACTAAGATTCCTCAAGTTCAGCAAAAAGATAACGGCAATGTAACTGCACTTTTAGGGAGCGTTGTAGATATAAGGATTACTTCCACAAAAAACCTTAAAGGAGCAAGGATTGAATTTGATGATACCACAAAGAAAAATCTAGAAATAATCGGAAATGAAGCTCAAGGAAAATTTATTGTAAAGAATGATGTAAATTATCATATTGCATTAAAAGATACAGACAACAACAATAATCTGGAACCAATTGAATATTCTATTAAAGCATTATATGATGCTTTCCCGACAATCCAGATAATTGCACCAAATCATGATGTAAATCTTCCGAATGATAACAGGGTTGGATTAGCAGCGAAGATCGCTGATGATTTTGGATTTACAAAGCTTCTTCTTCATTATAGGCTTTCTTCATCAAAGTATGAGAAAGCACAGAATAATTATACATCTCTTGAAATCCCAATTAATAAGAATCAGACGGAAGAGGAGGCAGATTATATCTGGAATCTCTCCGATCTTAATCTATCATCAGAGGATGTTGTTACATATTATTTAGAAGTTTTTGATAACGATTTTATTAGTGGGCCAAAGTCGGCTAAGTCTTCAATTTTTAATATCAGAGTCCCTTCACTTAATGATATATTAAACCAGGCAAGCGATATACAAAACCAATCTCAAAATGATTTGAAAGATACTTTTAAAGCGGCTGACGACCTAAAGCAGAAACTTGACAATATTAAAAATGAGCTCAGGCAAGATAAAAAGGATATAACGTGGCAAGAAAAACAAAAAATAGAACAGGCAGCGGAACAATTTAAGAAGCTTCAGGATAAAATAAACGATGTAGGAAAGAACATCGAAAAGATGCAGCAGAATTTGCAGGAAAATAACTTGCTATCCAAAGAAACTCTTCAAAAGTATATGGAACTGCAAAAGCTGTTCAGTGAAATATCGACTGATGAAATGAAAAAAGCGATGGAGCAGCTTCAGAATGCTCTGCAAAATCTAAACAGGCAGATGACTCAGGAAGCCATAGAAAAAATGTCTTTCAATGAGGAGCAGTTCAAGCAGACAATTGAAAGAACGTTGAATTTGTTAAAGCGGATACAAGTCGAACAGAAAGTTGACGAAATGCTAAAGAGAACGGATCAGCTTACTAAACAGCAGGAAGATATACAGAATAAAACTGAGAAACTGAATTCTCAAAACTCCGATGATAAAAATCAATTGAGCGAAAAGCAAAATGATATATCAAAAGAATTAAATGATTATAAAAAGCAATTGGATGAACTTTCGAGAAAAGTTTCAGAGCTTAAAGATTTACCAAAAGATCAGCTTGATCAGATAAGAAAAGAATTTCAGCAGCAGGAGAATGAAAATATGTCAGAGCAGGCCTCCGATGAAATTCAAAAGAATCAAAATCAGCTTGCTCAACAGAACCAATCTAAGATTTCTAAGAATATGGGAAGCATGAAGCAGCAGCTGCAAAAATTTAAGCAGTCGATGAACCAGCAAGGTCAAATGCAGGCATTCAAAGATATGATGAAAATAACTGATAATTTAATAACACTTTCAAAACAGCAGGAATCTTTGAAGAACCAAACTCAGCAAATGGATCCGGGGTCATCACAATTTGATAAGGATGCACAGCAGCAGAATGAAATTAGCAGCAATCTGAATAAGATAATGCAGCAGATGTCTCAGCTTTCACAAAAGACCTTTGCTATTACTCCGGAGATGGGGAAAGCATTAGGAGATGCGCAAAGACAAATGAATGCATCAATGCAGGGCTTACAGAACCGGAATGGAAATATGGCTTCATCAAATCAGGGCCAGGCAATGGAATCGTTGAATGAGGCGGCTGATATGATGAAGAATTCTATGCAACAGATGATGCAGAACGGCGGGCAGGGTGGTGGAATGATGTCCTTCATGCAGCAGTTAAATAAGATGTCCGGCATGCAGATGAATTTAAATAACCTTACTCAAATGCTGCAGCAGGCGATGAATGGCAGCCTAACAATGCAGCAGCAGGCAGAACTACAGCGGCTTGCGCAACAGCAGGATGTAATAAGAAAGTCTATGCAGGAGCTGAATAAAGAAGCTATGAGGTCAGGCGAATCAAAGAAAATCCCGGCGGATTTAAATGAGATTGCTAATCAAATGGAAGAAGTAGTAAAGAATATGACTTCGGATAATCTTAACGAAAAGACAGTACAGGAGCAGGAACATATCTTATCCCGTCTATTAGACGCGCAGAAATCAATAAATCAAAGGGATTATGAAAATAAAAGAGAATCACAGTCGGGTAAAGATATTACCAGTAATTCACCGGCGGAGTTAAATCTATCATCTCAACAACAGAAAAATAAAATCAAAGATGAGTTGGACAAAGCCGTACAGGAAGGTTATACTAAAGACTTTGAGAATATGATCCGGAAGTATTACGAAGCTTTAGAGAAAGAAAACATTCAACAGGGAAGCAATAAAAAATAAAGTTATAAAATATTCAGATCTAACATGATTCCATTATACCGGATCAATATGCACAAATACTTTGTTTATTTCAGGCAAGCTGGATATAGCATCTTGAACTTTTAATCCAATATCATGGGATCTTTCAGTTGAAGTTTCTTTAGCAACATCAATATGGATTTCTATATGGAATTTATTTCCGACATAATGAGATTTAAGTTCATTTAATCCTAGGACTCCATCGATATGTAATGCAGCATTTGCGATCTCAAGAATTAAAGTTTTATCTGCTGCTTTACCCATAAGATAATCAATGTTTTCTCTCGCAATTTGGTAACCTGAACGAAAGATAAAAAAGGCTATAAGTATGCCTGCAATTCCGTCTAAATATTTAAATCCAAGCTGAACACCGATTATCCCGACCAAGGAAAGTGAAGTTGCGAGTACATCGTTTAGGCTATCGACAGCGCCTGCTTTCAATGCTGGGCTTTTGAATGTTTTTCCTATCGAAAATTGGTATCGCATCAATATTAATTTAGTAATTATAGTAGTAATTAAAATTATGTAAACGGGTGCAGAAATGTGTATCGGGTAAGGGGATATAATCCTATTTACAGAAGCTTCTATTAAGTTTATTCCTACAATACCGGTAAACAAAGCAACAAGAAATACAGCAAGCGGCTGTGCGGCATTATGGCCGAACTGATGATCTTCGTCGGGTAATTTGAGTGATATTTTAACGCTGTAAATAATCGCACTGGAAGATATAATATCAGTTAATGAATTTATTGCATCAGATATGACGGCAATTGAATTTGAAATTATTCCGGCAGATGCCTTAATAATAAATAGGAATATATTTACAGCGAGAGTAAGTTTTGTTGCTCTTTTTAGGGATTTTATCATTCTTATTCATTAGAAATCAGAGATTTAAAATAATGATATTTCTTTAAATCAGCATATAAAATATTAGATTTTATTTCAATCATATTCTTTATATTTAAGAAGGTCATTATATCAAAATTGTAATAAGATAATGTAAGCATAAGTGATAAATCGATTGACTCATTAGAATAAGTTCGTAATATTGAGGGGAAAAGTATATTTTCATATGGGTTTTAACTATTAAATGGCTGAAGAATTAAAATATATTCTTGAAATAATAGAAAAAATAACCAAAAGTTCTGCGGTATATCTTTTAAAATTAAATACTTCGGAAAAGGAAATATTAGCTTCAACCATAGATAATATTGATTTGGATTTAGATAAATTATTTATTTCGTTTAATAACAGCGGGAAACATATATTAGAAGATGACATTAAAACTGTCTTTTCTTCTAAGACATTCTTAAAGTCACATTCATGGGCATCAGTATATATTAAATGTATCCCAGCCCCATCTAGTTCAAACAATGATTATTTTTTAATTCTATTTTCGAGCACTAGAGGGAACTTTTCTAAAGAATTATTAACTTCAGCTACCCCTGTGATGGAAAGTCTAACAGAGCAGGTAATAATTTTTGAGAATCGGCTTAATAGTGAAATCGCAGGGGTTAAAATTGAAGAGAACAGTACTATCGATATTTCTGAGTATAAATACGACCAAATGATCGATTTAATATTTGAACTATCAGATGATTTAATATTTATTTTGGATAAGGATGGCTGTATATTTAAGATAAATGATTTAGGAGCGGCATGCCTTGAATATAATCCCGGCGAACTATCCGGGTTTCATTTAAATGAATTAGTTTCTCCAAGACATAAGCATGTATTCGCTAAATCTTTTAGGAAAATTCTGGATGAAGACAATCTTTTGTCTTTCGAAACAGCATTATTGAGTAAGATAGGGAACGAAGTCAATTTTCAAATAAATTATAAAGTAATAAAAGACAAAGACAATATTTGCGGAGTAGTCGGAATTGGGAAAAATATTACAGCATTACGTAGTTATGAAGATAAGATAAATGATCTTAATTTAAGATTGGTTGAAGCAAATAGGATTATATCGCTTGAACGACAGAGATCGGATAGGCAGAAAGCAATACTCTCTGAATTAAACAAAATGAAGAGTGAGTTTGTATCCAATATTTCTCATGAGCTTCGAACACCATTAGCTTCAATAATCGGATTTTCAGAAACTATTTCCTCTGACCCTGAACTGCGTGATGAGATGAAGCATGAATTTAACGAAATTATACTTAACGAAGGGAAACGGCTTGCTAAACTTATAAATGATGTTTTGGATATATCTAAGCTGGAGGTAGGCCAAATAGAACTAAATAAAAGTAATTTTGATATACTCACAATTCTATTAGAAGCTATTGATGCAAACAGAAAAAGCATGGAAGCCAAGGAAATACAATTAACTACTGAGATTCCAACAGAACCTGTAAATATTAAAGCGGATAAAGAAAAAATATTTCGTGTTTTCTCCAGCTTGATAAATAATGCCGTAAAGTTTAATTATCCCAAAGGAAGAATAACAATTTCTGCGCAAAGTCTTTTCAAAGAATTTGAAGTCGCTATTAGCGACACAGGGAGCGGGATCCCGGAGAAAGATTTGCCTTATATTTTCCAAAAATTTTATAGGGTAAGCCGCCCCGGCAGTGAGATTCCCGGGACAGGCCTAGGCTTGGTTTTTGTCAAACAAATCGTAGATTTGCATAAAGGATTTTTATCAATAAATAGCGAAATAAATAAAGGAACAACAGTTCTGCTAAAATTACCTAAAGAAATTCGAGTATAACAAAGATCGAGGATAACAGTGAGTAAATTAGTCTTCGTAGTCGATGACGAACAAGCAATATCTAAACTTCTCACATATTGGGTGAAGGATAAATGGAAGTACGAAACCGAAGTATTTTCGAACGGCGAAGATGTACTACGGCGGTTAAATGCAAGACCGGATCTAATTCTTCTTGATATAATGCTTCCTGGTATGGATGGTATTGAGGTTCTTAAGAAAGTAAAACAATATGATGAAAACCTTCCTGTAATCATGCTTTCTGCTCAAGGAAGTATCGAAGTCGCTGTTGATGCAATAAGGCTTGGTGCATTCGATTATTTCCCAAAGCCAATAGATATACAAAGGCTAGAGCCTGCTATTAAAAATGCCATTAAAAATTATGACTTAACAAAAGAACTTGAAAACCTAAAGGAAAATGTAAAGAGAGAATATAGTTTTGACAATATCATCTCGGCAGACGGTATGATGCAGGATGTGTTCAAGTTAGTTACAAAAGTTCTAAATAATGATATAACTGTCTTAATACATGGCGAAAGCGGAACCGGTAAGGAATTAATTGCAAGGGCAATTCATTATAACGGAAACCGGAAAGACAAACCTTTTATTGTTGTGAATTGTGCTTCTATACCCAGAGAACTTCTTGAAAGTGAATTATTCGGCCATGAGAAAGGATCTTTTACAGGCGCTTATCAGAGAAAGCTTGGTAAGTTTGAACTTGCAAGCGGCGGTACAATATTTCTTGATGAAGTGGGTGAGTTGGAAATGATGTTGCAGGCGAAGCTTCTTCGTGTTATTCAGGAAAGAGAGTTTGAACGGGTCGGCGGCACCGAGTTAATTAAGACTGATGTCAGAATTATTTCTGCTACTAACCGGGAACTTAGGCAGGCTGTTGAAAATAAAGAGTTTAGGGAAGATTTGTTTTATAGATTAAATTCTTTCCCCATTGTGGTTCCTCCTCTTAGGCAAAGAAGAGGGGATATATTAGTACTTGCTCAGAATTTTCTGACGAATTTTAATAAAAAGCTGGGTAAGAATGTAAAGGGATTTTCAAAGAAAGCCTTAAAGATAATCTATGATTATAATTGGCCCGGTAACGTCCGTGAAATGGAAAACATGATTGAGCGCAGCTTAATAATATGTGAAAAAGATACAATTGATCTAGAAGATATCCCGTCTCATATTCGAGTTGCAGAACAGCCCAGCAACGTTGACTTCAGTGCCGCTTTGTTCAGTGATGACAATATAGTCCCTTTTGAAAAGCTTAAAGAAGAATCGATTAGGCATGCTTTAAAAGTTACAAACGGAAATATCGTAGAAGCTGCAAAAAAATTACAGCTTGGCAGGGCTACTATATATCGTTTAATGGAAAAGTACAACATTGAGAATCGTTCATTCGATTGAAACATCAAATAATTATAGGCAGGTAAGTATATGGATTTTATAAGAGAAAAGTATGGAGAAGTAATTGTAGAAGTTGTTAACTTGACAAGGGCAACCCTAAAAGAAGCAGAGGAGTTTAAACAAACTTTGATTCAGGATATTGAAATAGGAACTAGAAAGATCGTAGTAGACCTTACAGAGTGCGAGTTCATTGATTCTACATTTTTAGGTGCTCTCGTTGTTTCGCTTAAAAAAATAACTAATCTTGCAGGCGACTTAAGGCTTGTTGGATTTCAACCTGCGGTTCATTCAATGTTCGAGCTTACTAGAATGTATCGGGTGTTCGAAGCCTTTAAAACTAAAGAAGAGGCCATACAAAGTTTTAACTTATAATCTATGCCAAACGATGAAAAGAAAAACGTCCTCATTATTGATGATGATATCACAATCCGGAAACTATTAAACCATCATTTAAAGAAGAGCAATTATACTGTTATTGAAGCTGACAGCGCCTCTCAGGCTTTCGATCAGTTAAAAAGCGGTCATATAGATCTGGTTCTTTGTGATGTAACAATGGATGTAATGGATGGTTTTACTTTTTGTAAAAAAGTGAGGGAGAATGAAAATTACCGCGCCTTGCCTTTTGTTTTTGTCACAGCTAAAACTAGCAAGGAGGATAAGTCAAAAGCTTTAGAGGCAGGGGGTGATGATATAATTACAAAACCATTCGATGTCAATGAGCTTCTTCTGAAAATCCAAACTTTAATTCGAAGAACTGAAATCTATAAAGTGTATGGCACAAAAAAAGGCCTCGAGCAAGCATTTAACCAAACCACTACACGAATACTATTGGTAGACGACGATTATTCCCTTGCAAAATTATTTGAGTATAATTTAAAAAAAGCAGGCTTCGATTGCGATATTGCTCATAGTGCGGAAGAAGGTTTATCTATTGCAAAATCTGGCCAGCCTGATATAATTATATCCGACATTATGATGCCGCAAGTGGACGGCTTTGAATTTAGAAAGAGACTTCTTATTGACGAAAAATTGAAATCTATACCTTTTGTCTTTTTAACTTCTAAAAGTGAAGAGAATGATATCCTAGATGGTTATGATCTTGGAATTACCGATTACGTACTGAAAACAGCCGGACCAAGAGTTGTAGTTGCAAAAGTCTCGGCGATTATTAAAAGCTTAGGTAAAGAAAGACAAAAAGTAGTATCAGAGCTGCATCAAGCTGCTGATTCTTTGAGAGTTAAAGTTGTACCTGATATTAGCCCTGAGTTTGATGGTTTTGAAATTGAACATTGGCATGTCCCATTTCATGGCGTTCCCGGAGGTGACTTTATAGATTATTTCAGACTCGATGACGATAACATTGCCGTTATTCTGGGAGATGTTATGGGGAAAAAATGGGGTGCATGGTATTTTGCATTTGCTTATGCAGGCTATGTAAGAAGCGCAATTAGAGTCGCTCTTCAAACTACAAAAGAGTTTTCTCCTTGCGATATTCTTCAGCAAGTTAATAACTCTGTTTATCAGGATGCGAAAGTTTCTGAAGTTTTTGCGACATTATCGATTATAACTATAAATAGAAAAAGCAAAGTAATAAAATATACAGGTGCCGGTGATTTACCGGTTATATATTATAATTCTTCTTCAAATACCGTTTCAAAAATTAAATCTAACGGGTTATTGCTTGGTTTTGCGGAATTCGGTAATTACGAAGATACCTCTATTAAATTAAACACCGGGGATGTAATCTTTTTAATTACAGACGGAATAATAGAATCTCGAAATCAAATTGGAGAACAATTTGGTTCAGACAGATTAGAAGAGACCGTTAAAAATAGTAAACCTGATCAAAAATCTCTTATCATTTTGAAAGAAGTATTTAACAATTTTACTGAAGGAAAATTTGAAGACGATATAAGTATAATTTCAATTAAATCTATAGAATAATATTTTTCAAAAACACAGTAATTTTTTCCCAAATCCATTATATTTAATGTAATTAATATACATATTAAATCTATTTTCTGTTTTTGCATATAGATAAGTTACAAATTTTAAAGCATCGGAGGGATGTTGATGAAAGGTGTAATATCTTCTAAACTTGAAGGGCTTAATAACAGGCATGAACCCAAATCTATTCTATTAAATTATATCGTATACCCTATCCGTTCGGGGGTATTTGGATTTATTTCCTTTTTTATAATCTTAACTATTGCCAAATATTTCGGTTCAATTCTAGGCGCGTCTGCTCCGTTTAAAATTGACTGGGAGGATATGTTATTATCGTTAATGGGATTTGTGCTTGTTTTCCTAATTAAATTTCTTGAAAACTTTAACGATTAACACTTAAATAACTGAAGTTTCGAAAAACAATCATTCTGTGCGGAGCGAAGAATCTCAAGGTTACGATTTTGAATAATTTTGAGATATTTCACTTCGTTCAATATAACAAAAACTATCATTTGCCTAACTTCAGTTAAATAATTATTAATACAGTAGTATTAAATAAAGACAGATTATACTTCAGCACTGGCTTGTAATTTTTCTGTTCTATCGGCGATTTTCAATTGCTCGATTAATTCGGAAATATCACCTTCCATAATATTAGACAGATTATAAAGGGTCAGGCCTATACGGTGATCGGTTACCCTATTCTGAGGATAGTTATAAGTCCTTATTTTGTCACTTCTATCGCCGCTTCTGACCATCGATTTCCGCTGAGCAGAAATCTCTGCGTTTTGTTCCTTTAGTTTCGCATCATAGAGTCTTGCACGAAGCACCTTCATTGCTTTCTGCCGGTTTTTCAACTGTGAACGCTCATCCTGGCACTGTACAACTATTCCAGTAGGAAGGTGTATAATACGAACAGCAGTCTCAACTTTATTAACATTTTGCCCGCCTGCTCCGCCAGATCTAAATATATCGATTCTTAGATCATTTGGGCTGATATCAATTTGCACATCTTCTGCCTCAGGGAGTACCGCAACAGAGGCAGCAGAAGTATGGACTCTTCCATTAGCTTCCGTCTCCGGGACTCTTTGAACCCTGTGAACTCCGCTTTCAAACTTTAACTCGCTGAAGACATTATCCCCGCTGACAGAAAAAACGGCTTCCTTGATACCGCCGCGTCCTGTATCATTTAAGTCAATCAGCTCTATTTTCCAGCTTTTCTTTTCTGCATAGCGGGTATACATACGAAATAAATCACCTGCGAATAATGCGGCTTCTTCGCCGCCTGTGCCAGCTCGAATTTCCATTATTACATCCTTTTTGTCATTCGGATCCTTTGGAAGTAATAGATATTTAATCCCTTCTTCAAGAGATATCTTCCTGGACTCAAGCTCCGAGAGCTCAGTTTCTGCCATGTTAGCAAGTTCCTTATCCAAACCTGCTTCGATAATTTCCTTATTCCCATCAATATTATTTAGTATCTGCTCATATTCCACATAGGCGCGTACAATACCCTCAAGCTCACTTCTTTCACGGCTTAGGCTGACGATCTTATCTCGATCATTTAAATAGGCCGGATCTGAAAGCTGCTGGTTTATTCTCTCAAATTTATCTTTGATTTTCTTAAGTTGTTCTATCAGTTCCATAAGTAAATTCGTAAATGAAAATCAAATATAGCAAACGAAGGAGTGAAAATCTAAGTATAGAATTGTGATATTTAGAATTTTTAAGTGAATACCATATGATATTTCTTTATTTTTGAACTTAGAAAATAATTATGCTAACATGAAGAAATTTGATATACCTAATTTTTATAAGAGCTCCTTTATTACGAAGATTAAAGATGCAAGAAAGATAGACGATCCGCGGAAGAAGGATTTTACACCGACTGTTCTTGACTTCGGCCCGGTTAGATTTTTTATTGCACGTCATTTTGGATTCTGCTACGGAGTAGAGAATGCTATTGAGATTGCATATAAGTCAATAGAAGGAAATCCTGGTAAACGAATATTCTTATTAAGCGAAATGATCCATAATCCCGGTGTTAATGCAGAATTGAGAAGCAAAGGAGTTCGTTTTCTAATGGACACTTCAGGTAAGGAAATTATGGATTGGACAGAATTAAAAGCTGATGATATAATTATAATTCCTGCATTCGGCACTACAATAGAAATCCAAAACAGGCTTAATAAACTGGGGGTAGATCCGTACGGTTACAATACGACATGTCCTTTTGTTGAGAGAGTATGGAACCGTGCTAATCAATTAGGTAATGAGAATTTTACAGTTGTAGTACACGGTAAAAATTATCATGAAGAAACTCGAGCAACATTTTCTCATGCAGTCAGTAAAACAAAAGCTGTCGTTGTAAAAAATATTGAAGAAACAAAATTTCTTGCTTCAATTATTCTCGGTGATAAACCAGGTAATGAGTTTTATTCTTACTTTGACGGAAAATATTCTGACAGATTTGATGTGCAGAAAGATCTTGATAAAATTGGCGTGGTAAATCAGACTACCATGCTCGCAATAGAAACTCAGGCAATTGCTGATTTTCTTAAAAAGACGATGGTAATGAAATTTGGCGAACAAAAAATTAAAGATCATTTTGCGGACACACGTGATACACTCTGTTATGCTACTAACGATAACCAGGAATCCACTTATGGCCTACTAAAAGGAAATGCAGATTTTGCCATTGTAGTCGGCGGATATAACAGCAGCAATACCAGTCATATTGTAGAATTGTGTGAAGATAAACTAAGGACTTATTTTATTGCCTCTGCCGATAAGATAATATCACGTAATCGTATAAGTCATTTCGATATTAAATCTAAAAGAGAAATTGAAACGGAAAACTTTCTTCCCATAAAAAAAACAGTAGATATAATCCTTACCAGCGGAGCATCATGTCCTGATGCCGTAGTTGACCAGGTACTTCAGAAGATCCTTTCGTTTTTTGATGAAGTAAAAGATATGGAAACAGTTTTGGAAGAAGTTTTAGCGGCAGAATAATACTTCCGTCAGGATATTTATTCTCGTCCCAAACTCAGTTTGGACACAAATATAAACGACATTCTGTAACCAACGGGACGCTGGGGACTATAAATCTTACTTTTATTAGGTCAGCTTAACAGAATGCTCATTCCAATACTCTAATTATTTTTTTATTTTCAATTCAAAGGTAAAAGCTTTGGAAGCAGGGAATAAACAAGTTTGGTTATCACAAGGTTGAAATTGAACTTGGCCTTCTAATTTTAGAGATTTCTTCTTAACTCCTTTGTTTACCATTAATTGGATTTTTACTATAGCCTCACCTTCATAAAGTGCCATTTGAGATTGTGAGAATTGCAGTTTAGTAATTACGGGCTCCGGGTATATTATCCTGATGATATTTACATCATGATTATTTTTTAAAGATACAACAGTAGGAGACATATTTTCATCTAGAGGCTTATTCGAATTTATGTGCCATCCGTCCTTTATCTGAAGGACAATATCTGCTTCAAGTAGACTGTCCGCTGAAATTACTTTTGGTGCTTTTACTTTTATGCTGATAACTTTATCAGGAGAAGATTGAGGAAAAGATTCTCCGGCGTAAATGAATATAACAAATATTAGAAAATATATTAAAAGTCTCATATAGTTTTACTTGGTGTTCATAATTAATTATTCTTTGAAATAGTTGTACTTTGAGGAACATCAGCAAAAAAAGCCTGAAGCACTTCTTTTGTATCGTTATCTTGAATCCATGCTGCAACGGCAAGGTTGTTCCTATCAATTTTATCAGTGCGCTGATTCCAGCCTTTGAACGCTGTACCTCTTCTCCATGAAACATCCTTGGTAGGATCATCCAGGTATTTAGAAATGCTTTTTTGAATCTCATCAGTGTTAAAAGACTCGGTAACTTTCTTATTCCCTTTATCCATCGTCAAGAGAATTCCGTCGGCACCGTTTATTATACTTCGGACTACAAAAATATGATTTGTTACTCCGTTACTTCCTGAATATTTAATTGACTTCTCTAAAAGAGCGATATGCAGCGCTAAATTTCTATTCGTTGTATTCCTTTTCTTAAGTGAAAGATCAACTTTAACTTCATTCCCGGATCGAACTGCTTTACCAATGATGTTAAATTTAGGCGTCTGGCCCAAATATCTCGCTATAGAAGTTTTATAAGTATAGAACCGGTTAGCAGCAAGGAATTTAGGCCCTCCTCCGGTAATTTTTTCTTTACCATCAAATATTACGGTTGGGGTTCCGAAGTTTCCGCCATAATATTTATATCTTGAATATGAATCGGGATTTGTCATTGGATCGGGAGCGGGAATATGCACATGGTATTCCATGATTACAAGTGCTTCTCTCGAAAAATATTCAGATAATTTGTCGAATGCTTCGTCAACCCCGGCACATGGAGGGCACTGAGCACCGGTGAATAGCTCAGCTAAGACTGTATTCCCTTTTGTTTTCTCATTAAAATGCCCCGGATTAAATGAGATTAATTCTTCCTGTCTTTTAGTAATTAGTTTTTGAATTCCATCATTTGAAATACTTTCCTTTTCAGCAAATTTATTAAACTCTGCTGTAAGCTTTTCCGAAGGATAAGCAATTGAGCCGTTTATAAAAGCATCCAGTGCCTTTTTATTATCTCCGGTTTTAATATAAGTCAGAGCTAATGCATACCAGAAGTCCCCATCCCATGGATCGGCTAATTTTTCCACTGAAATTAACGCATTTAATGCTTCTTTATCTTTCCCTTCGGTAGAAAGAACCAGCGCGTAATTTTTTGTATAAATAACTTTATCTTCGATGTTTGAATTATTATTTAAGGAAGAAAGAGATTCTTTTGCCCATTTGTTTGCCTGATGCAAGTTTACTCCGGTATATGCAAGGAATGCCGTGGCTATGGAATGAACTTTATTCTGATCCACAGCTTTTGACATGTCTATGAAATTGTTCAAAACCGAATCAATAATTTCTTCTTTGAGTCTCTGTTTATCTTTAGCATCGGTTTTTCCCTCGGCAATCCACCTATTAAAATTAGTAAGAGCATCATTGGTATTGCCGAGAAGGATTGCTTTAGCTGCTGTCTTTAATGCTTCATTCCTTTGCCCCCCGGCTTCGAGATAAACTGCAAGGCTCGACAAATAAGCAGGCTCTTTTCCATTGCCTCTTAGGGCTTCTTCTTCTGAGATAATAGCAGAATCAATTTTACCAAGATCATAGAATATTAAAGCCTGTGTATCGAGAAACTTCCCTCGAACCTTAATATTTAACTGACTAGTGGCATCTGCAACGCGTTGAGCATAGATTACAGCAGTATCAAGTCCTACCTTTCTTTTTGCAAGTTCATAAGCTACATTATTATATATGTTAGTTCTAGCTTGGGGAGGAAATGATTGAACTGACAAGTCAGCAAAAGCAAGTGCAGAATCAATTTTATTTAATTGAAGATATGCATCGAAAATTTCGTAGTATGCATTAGGCATGTATTGACTAGACGGAAAGTCTAAAACAAATTTCTTGAATGATTCAATTTTTCCCCTGTTGTCTTTAAGGCCTTCATATTTATCAAATGCTTCGACATCCTGCGCTTTGATTACTGACGGAACCGTTGATAAAATTAAAATAAGTATTAAGGCAGCTATGCCCCTGATAAAATTGTTTCTCATTTCTTTCACCTTTAATTAACGAGTACAAAACTAATTTATAAATATCATATTCCAAGTACCTTTAGTATTTTTTAAATTATGCTAATCTATTACATAATATACATGCTGCCTCCCATACATAAATTAAATTATTTAGGTTAAGTTGACCGCTTCTATAAAATAGGTTTACTTTCAAATTTATACAGTGAAAATTGCAGCTGCCTACTTTATATTTTACTCCGGAACCTTTTATAATTGAAGTAATTACTTGTATACTATCATGTAATATGCCTCTAATACCGGCCAACTACCGACCCAAATCCTTCCATGACGGCTTGATAACCGCTTAAAAATCTACTTTTAAGCGGTTATCAAGCCGTCATGATCGGTAGTGTGTCGGTAGTAGAGCTGAATTACCATGTTGTCAATAATACCTGGGTTAGGATGTTAAGATTGCATAAATGGCATAAATTTGATAATCACTAAACAGAATAACAGCTAGCTTGAATTGTTTAAGAAATAATGGTTCTACAATCATAAGAACAGGGATTATGAATTTCTTATGAATTACCCACATGCAGTGATCCATTCTCCATTAAAAATTTACTTTTGTTTTTCCCTTTTGAAAACTGACCACTTTCATTTCTTTTATTCAGATATAGTATAAAATTCTATCTTTCAAAATTGTATATAAGATATATAATCAATAGGGATATGCTAAAGAATGTACATTTTTATACACCATAACTTAACCTCAATTTTATTTGTTATTCTTTCAGGTATTAGGTAATTTTAGGGTTCAAAAAACAAAGGTAAGTATATAATGCGTGCAGTTATACCGGTTGCGGGGTTGGGAAGCCGGTTAAAGCCCCATACTTATTCAACTCCTAAAGTTTTATTAAATGTCGGAGGCAAGCCAATCCTCGGACATATTTTAGATAAACTTATTGAAGAAGAAGTAAAGAAGGCTACTTTTGTTATCGGTCATCTAGGTGATATGATAAAAGAATATGTTCAGTCTTCTTACCCATCTATACATGCTGATTTTGTTGAACAAAAGGAAATGGAAGGTTTAGGGCATGCAATTTATACTGCTATACCTACTTTTGATAATGAAGAGATTTTTATAATTCTTGGAGACACTATTTTTGATGTTAACTTAAAAGATGTTTTCAAGAAGAAAAAGAATGCATTGGGCGTAAAAGAAGTTGAAGATCCCAGGAGGTTCGGCGTAGCCATAAAAGAAAACGGCTACATAAAAAAGTTAGTTGAAAAACCTCAAGACCCTGTTTCTAATCTTGCACTTGTTGGCTTATATTATATTTCTGATTGTAATGCCCTTAAAAAAAGTCTGAACAAACTTGTTGAAGATGATGTTCGTACTAAAGGCGAACTTCAACTTACCGATGCTTTACAATTGATGCTGGACGACGGGATTAAAATTTCTACGTTCCCGGTAGAAGGGTGGTACGACTGCGGAAAACCTGAGACTTTGCTTTCAACAAATCAATACTTACTTGATTTAAAAAGCGTAAGTAAAAAGTTTGAATCGGTTATAATAAATCACCCGGTCTATATTGCTGAAAATGCAGAGATTACTAATTCTGTAATCGGACCGTATGCAACTATAGACAGCGGTTGTAAAATAGACGATAGCATTATTAAGAACTCTATTATTGGTTCTAATGCGCAAATTACTAAATCGCTTCTTGAGAATTCTATTATTGGCAGCAATGCCGTAATAAACGGAATATTCAAGAGATTAAATGCAGGTGATTCGTCTGAGATAGATTTTTATTAAATTATAAATTAAAAAATAGGAAAAGCTAAAAATGTCATATTTCTTTACTTCTGAATCTGTATCCGAAGGGCATCCTGACAAAGTATGCGATGCGATATCCGACGGAGTATTAGATGCAATTTACAAACAAGACCCTGCAGCCCGTGTTGCTTGCGAAACATTCGTAACTACCGGATTAGTATTAGTGGGAGGCGAAATAACAACTAAAGCATATATCGAAGTCCAGGATATAGTTAGAGAAACCGTTAAATATATCGGCTATACTAGTGCAGATTACAAGTTCGATTCTGAGTCATGTTCTGTATTAAATGCAATTCACTCACAGTCTCCGGACATTGCAATGGGTGTTGATAAAGGCGGTGCAGGAGACCAGGGAATTATGTTCGGTTACGCATGCGATCAGACTCCCGAGCTTATGCCGATGCCGATTATGTACGCACATAAACTTGTTAAGAAGCTGGCAGATATCAGAAAAAGAAATAACGGCTTGATGCCGTATCTCCGTCCGGATGCTAAATCCCAGGTTACTATTGAATATGATGACAACAACAAGCCTATAAGAGTTGATACGGTTGTAATCTCTACGCAGCATGATGCAGATGCAAAGCAAAAGACTATTAGAGAAGATGTAATAGAAAAGGTAATTAAGTCAATAATCCCGGCACAATATCTAGATAAGAAGACAAAATATTTTGTAAACCCTACTGGGAGATTTGAAATCGGCGGACCTCATGGGGACAGCGGATTGACAGGAAGAAAAATTATAGTTGATACCTACGGCGGCTGGGCACCTCACGGCGGAGGCGCCTTTTCAGGCAAGGATCCTTCAAAAGTAGACAGAAGTGCAACATATGCAGCAAGACATATTGCCAAAAATGTTGTTGCTGCTAAGATTGCTAATGAGTGTTTAGTTCAGGTAGCTTATGCAATAGGTGTAGCAGAACCTGTTTCGGTTTTTGTAGATACTAAAGGCACCGGAAAGATATCTGATAAAGAAATTTCCAAAATGATCCAAAGTGAAGTTGATATGACTCCAAGAGGGATCATTAAGAGATTAAATTTAAGAAGGCCGATTTATCAAAAGACTTCCGCATATGGTCATTTTGGAAGGAACGAAAAAGATTTTACATGGGAACAACTTGACCTTGTTCCGGTATTCAAAAAATATCTATAGGATTGTATAACTTAATAAGGAGCTTTTATGAGCGAAGTATTTGAAAAAGATGCACAAAAGAAAATCGACTTCAAGGTTAAAGATATTTCCTTAGCTGAATGGGGCCGGAAAGAAATTCTTCTAGCTGAGGCAGAAATGCCGGGCTTAATGACCCTTCGCGAAGAATACGGCAAGAAAAAACCTTTGAGTGGAGCACGTATTGCCGGATGTCTTCATATGACTATACAGACTGCTGTTCTAATTGAAACATTAAAAGAGTTAGGCGCTGAAGTAAGATGGTCTTCATGCAATATCTTCTCTACTCAGGATCATGCTGCTGCTGCCATAGCTGCTGCAGGTACTCCGGTTTTTGCATGGAAAGGCGAGACACTGGAAGAGTATGATTGGTGTATAGAGCAGACACTCTTTTTTGGAGATGATAAAAAGCCGCTTAACATGATACTTGATGACGGCGGAGATTTAACCAACACAATACTCGATAAATATCCTGAGCTTGTTCCGGGTATTAAAGGAATTTCGGAAGAGACTACTACCGGTGTTCACCGTTTATACGATAGAATGAACAAAGGGACTTTACCCGTTCCAGCATTCAATGTGAATGACTCGGTT